>MDTB01029673.1_pt1 | contig 10054 bp, 10 predicted proteins | sample 811161 | NCBI WGS metagenome assembly MDTB01 (sample SAMN05326650, study PRJNA326480) | marine metagenome | isolation source: seawater | place: Mediterranean Sea | collected 2009
AAAAGATAATACCAATCTGCAAATCAAGTTTAGAAATATCTTTTTGTTGCCAGCCCCAAGTCATTCCAGATAAGAAAGACAAAATAATGCCTCCATAAACTGAAAGAATTTTTAAAGACCAGAAAGCCACACTCTCTCCAAATATCATTGGTAAAATAGTAAAAAAAGCGAAAGGTAAGAATCCTAAGTAACCCAAAATAATTCTCATCTGAACAAATTTCATATTTAATAAAGCATCAAATTAAAGTTTATGAGTAATTCTGACACAGAAACAAGAGCAAGCTTATTAAGAAGGCTATTAGCTCTTCTTTATGACAGCATTTTAATAATAGGAATATACATGAGTTTCGTAATTCTAATTACTTATTTAAACGGGAGCGCTCTTGAGAGCCAGGTTGAAAAATTATTTCTGCAGTTTTCTTTTATTTTTTTTATTTTTTTATTTTATTGTTATTTTTGGAAATTTAATGATGGCCAAACTCTCGGAATGCAGGTTTGGAAAATTAAACTTTTTTCTTCAGATAATAAAAAAGTCTCTGTTATAAAAATGATTGTTAGATGTTTTTTATCTTTGATTTTCTCTCTTTTATTTCTTTCTAATTTTGTTTTTATACTTTTTAACAAAGAAAGGCTAACGTTAGGAGATTACTTATCAAAAACAAAGTTATTAAAAATTTATTGATTTCTCAACATATTCAAACCTATAACGAATAATAACAAAGAAGGAAAAACTATAGCTAATCCGGGCGAAAAGCCATTAATTATTGCTATATTTCCAAAAACTTTAAGAAATAAATCAAAACCATAAGCAGCTAAAACACCAAACAAAATTCGTTCAAAATTTTTATTAAACCCAAAATATCTAAAAGAAATAGCCAGTGCAAAGATAATAATCGAAATAGCTGAAACAGGTTCAAACAGCTTCTTCCAAAATTCATATGAAATCATATTTTTTTCTCTTTCTGGACCTGCTTCTTCTAAGACTTTATAAATTTGACTCAGTGACATCTCCTTTTTACCTAATTTTTGTTTGAATCCATATTTTGGGCCATTTTCCCAAACATATGTTTCTAAAAATAAGTTATTTTTAATTTCTTTTGGATTAATAAATTTCCATCCCTTATCAGAAACAACAGCCTTTTCAGAAACAATAATTTCTTTAGGGTTTTTTTCTTGATCATAACGATAGAAAGTAACGTCTTTTATAGAATCTTCTTCTATTTTAAATTTTGCAAAACTATCACTCTTAGCTACCCATTTAATTTCTTGAGAAATTGTTGTATCTCCATATTTAAGAAAAAAAGCTTTCTTTTCTAAAGTTGGTGTTACAAATTCAAGCAAAAAAAGACTTAATAAAAGAAAAAAAATGATTGGCTTTAAGATATCAATCATAATTGAAAATAGAGATTTTCCTAAAACCCTTGCTGCGGTTAACTCTCCAGAGTCCGAAAGCAAGCCAAAAGTTAAGATAGAAGAAACCACACAACAAAGAGCTAATATTTCACAAAATCTTCCGACTATAATTAAAGCTAGATAATTAATTGCAGAAAAGAAATTATAATTATTATTTATATCTTCTATCTCAGAAATTATTTGTAATAAAAAATCTAGAGAAAATAAAATAAAAAAAACAATTAATAAAGTTTTGGTTGATTGAACCAAAAAAGATTTTCCGAGTATTCCGCCCAAAAGAAAATTCATTAAAAATTTAAATATAAAATATTAATTAAAAAAAGGACAAGCGAGGTTAAAAAAAATGCTTGAATGAAGATTCTTTTTGGATTTCTAACTGTCATGAAATTGCTTAATTCAAACCTGTATTTCTCTAAACTGATAAATAAAAGCCAAATTAATAGAAAAAATAAATGCAAAAGAAAGAAGATCTGAAAAGCAGACATAGAACTTTCTATAGTGATTACTTTCTGTCCCTGAACTATGCCGTAATATGATAAAAAAATTACTAATCCGGATAAAATCATTGAAAACTTTCCTATATTTGCCATCCTCAAACTAAAAGGAATAGCTAATAAAGCGCTAATCAATAACATGAAACTCAAAGAAAAACGCTTTAAAAACTCTGTATAAAAAATTTCATTTTTTTCTTCCAAAACTAGGAAATTCAGCGTCATCCTTTCTACATTATCTTCGACTTTTTTTGTTTTCTTATGAAATAAAAAGGATAACTCGTTGAATTCAAGATCAATGGTGCCATTTTGAGATGGAATAAATAAATTTCCTTTCTCAAAGATTAATTTGTTTAAGTTTTCACCCTCTGAAGAACCTAACACCTCTTCTGAATTTAAAACAAAATCTGAATTTTCTAATCCAAAATTAGCAAAAACATCCTTAAAGCCTCTTTCAGAGGCTTCTTCGGCAAACAGAATTCCGCCAAGATCAGGGAAAGTATTTATTCTTCCCTCTCCCATAAGCTTAAATTTATCAGAAAAAGATTGCGTATCAGATAGAAATGAAAGTTTTTCACTTGCTTGCGGTATGAAATAAAAAGAATTAAAAAAAATGAAAATAGAAAAAGTGAAAGCTGGAATCAAACTAACTAAAGTTAAGTGTCTTTGAGTCATTCCTAATTGATAAATAAAAGAAAGCTCATTTGATTTATTTAAATTGTATATCGATATTAAAACTCCCAAGAAAACCGAAATGGGAATAGAAACTTCTAAAATAATTGGTAAGCTATAGAATAATACTAAAATTAATAGGCTTGGATAAAGCTCGCCTCTAGAGGCTTTTTCCAAAAACTGAATTGATTCATTAAGAAAAAGAATTCCAAAGATAATTAAAAAAGTAAATAAAATTGTCTTAGTTACTTGCTTTAAAATATATAAAACTATAATTTTTGGCATAATGAGTTTTCTTAATGATTTTAACTCATAAAAACTATATAAAAACTTATCAGGAGTAAAAATGAAAAAATTAATAAATATTTCTTTATCCGAAATCTATTTAAAAGATCTCACTAAGTCAAAAAATGAGGCTTTAATTTTAGGTTCCTATGAAAGCAATAAATTAAATAATTTAACTAAAATTTTTGATGAAAAATCAAAAGGTGTTTTAAAAAAGTTAATCTCAAGAGAAGAATTATCAGGCTCATTAGGCAATAAGGTTTATTTACCAAATTTGGAAGGAACCAATTCAGAAAAAGTCTATTTCATTGGTTGTGGAAAAGAAAATAAAGAAATCAATGAACAAGAATTCCTTTCGTTTACTCAATCAGTTGCAAATGCAGCTATACAATCTAAAGCAAAGCACGTCTTCATATTTATTCCTAGCATTCAAGTTAGGAACAGATCTGAAGAATGGAATTATAAAATTTTAGCTAGGACTTTAGAGTCGAATTGTTATAGATATTTTTTTAAAGGAAAAAAGAATCAACCAAAAAATGCTTTATTAAAAATAACTCTTCTTAAAGAGAAAGAGAAAAAAGGTTTATCCGCGTTCAATAAAGCTGTGAAAATAGGTCATATAACTGCAATAGGAATGAACACTTCTAGAGATTTGGCAAATACACCAGCAAATATTTGTACTCCAAGTTATCTAGCTGCACAAGCAAAAAGATTATCTAAATCTTTTCCTGTTATAAAAACTAAAGTACTTGGCGAAAAAGAAATGAAAAAAATAGGTATGGACTGTCTCTTATCCGTCGGTAATGGAAGTGCGCAAGAATCTAAATTTATTATTATGGAATACTCGGGAGCTGCCAAAACTAAAAAACCTAATATTATAGTTGGTAAAGGGATCACTTTTGATACTGGGGGTATAAGCATTAAGCCAAGTCCAGCAATGGATGAAATGAAATATGATATGACTGGTTCGGCTAGTGTAATGGGCACTATGAGGGTAATAGCCGAGATAAAACCTAAGTCAAACATAATCGCTGTCATTGCGGCTGCAGAAAATATGCCTAGTAGTACCGCAACCAAGCCAGGTGACGTTGTAAAAACACTATCTGGTCAAACAGTCGAAGTTTTAAATACAGATGCAGAAGGAAGATTAGTCCTTTGTGATGCCTTAACTTACGTAGAAAGATTTAACCCTGCCAGCGTAATCGATATTGCTACCCTGACTGGGGCTTGCGTTGTAGCTTTAGGTCATGAAGCTACTGGTTTATTGTCTAATAATCAGTCATTAGCTGATAAAATTTTAGATTGCGGTCTTACTAGTTGTGATAGAGCTTGGCAACTTCCTCTTTGGGACTCTTATCAAGATGCTCTAGATAGTAAATATGCTGATATTGCGAATATAGGCGGAAGAGCAGGAGCAATTACAGCGGCATGTTTTCTTTCAAGATTTACTAAAAAGTATAATTGGGCGCATTTAGATATAGCCGGAACAGCTTATGGGGGGAAAGTAGGTAAAAGATCTAGTGGAAGACCAGTTCCGTTGCTGGCAGAATATTTATTAACTCAGAAATAAATATGAATAAAATTGACTTTCTTACTGCTGGTCAGTCAGAAAATGTCGCTATTTCTTTTGCTTGTGAGTTGGTTGGAAAATTATATTTAAAGTCTTTAAAAAATAATAATACAAAAACCATTAATTTTAGGTGTTCAGATGCAAATCAGGCTCATATTATTGATAAACTTCTATGGGAAATTCCAAAAAACTTATTCATTCCTCATAGACTAGTAAACGATAAAAATTGTAAAGAATGTAGAGTCGAAATTTCTTATCCGGGCATTAAATCAAATAAAGAATATGATTTTTTGGTCAATCTTAATCCTCAACTTCCATCAAATTATTTAGACTTTGAAGAAGCTTTTCAGATAGTCATTAAGGACGAATCAAGTCTTCAAGAAAAAGCAAGAATGAGTTTCAAAAAATGTTTGAAAGATGGGATTAAACCGACTTATATTGATTAAATGAAAGGTGCTTTTGAACCAAAAAAAATAGAAAAGAAATGGTATACCTTTTGGGAGGCTAATAAATTATTTTCTCCTGAAGAAAACTCAAAGAAAGAGCCTTTCTGCATTATGATTCCACCGCCTAATGTTACAGGCAGCCTTCATATGGGACATGGCTTTCAAAATACTCTTATGGATGTCATAGCAAGATATAAACGATTAAAAGGATTTGATGTCCTTTGGCAAGTTGGAACTGATCATGCTGGAATTGCAACTCAAATTGTTGTTGAAAGAAATCTTGAAAAAGATGGCAAAACTAAAGAGTCTTTAGGAAGAAAAAGATTTGAAAAAGAAATATGGAAATGGAAAAAACACTCAGGCTCAACCATAACAAAGCAACTGAGAAGACTTGGTGCCTCATTAGATTGGGAAAATGAAAAATTTACAATGGATAATGATTTTAATGAGGCAGTTTCAGAGGTTTTCTGTTCTCTGTATGATCAAGGCCTTATATACAAAGGATTTAGACTTGCAAATTGGGATATAAAGCTACAAACAGCCCTTTCTGATCTAGAAGTAATTTCGACTGAAGAAAATGGAAAGATATGGGAAATTTCATATGAAACTGATTTAGGAAACTTAATCGTTGCAACGACAAGGCCCGAAACAATGTTGGGTGATGTTGCAATAGCAGTAAATCCTGATGATAAGAGATTTAAAAAATTTATTGGGAAAAAAGCCATTATCCCTTTAGTGCAAAGAGAAATACCAATTATTGGAGATTCTTACGTTGATATGGAATTTGGAACTGGTTGCTTAAAAGTTACTCCAGGACATGACTTTAATGATTTTGAAATCGGAAAGAAAAATAATCTTCCTATTATTAACATAATGAATTCAGATGGAACTTTGAATTCAAGTGTCCCGAAAAAATATCAATTTTTGACTATGTCTGAAGCAAGAAAAAAAATATTAAAAGATTTACAGTCTGCTGGAAACCTTATTAAAGAAACAAAACATATCATTACCATTCCTAAGAGCGACAGAACTGGAGTAATTCTTGAACCTTTTCTTACTGAACAGTGGTACTTGAAATCAAGTGAAATGGCTTTAGAGGCAAAGAAATTAGTTAAATCGAAAGAAATAAAACTGATCCCTGAAAATTGGGAAAATACTTATTTTTCTTGGATGAATGAAATTAGAGATTGGTGTATATCTAGACAGCTATGGTGGGGTCATAGAATTCCAGCATGGTATGACAAAGATAAAAATATATATGTTGGCAGAAGTGTTTCAGAAATAAGAGAAAAGTATGACCTATCTCAAAAAATTAAATTGACTCAAGATCAAGATGTACTAGATACATGGTTTTCTTCTCAATTATGGACATTTGTTACTTTGGGATGGCCAAAAAAAACAAAGAGATTAAAAAAATTTCACCCTACTTCTGTTCTAGTTACTGGTTTTGATATTATTTTCTTCTGGGTAGCGAGAATGATAATGATCACTAATAAATTTTTAAATGAAGTTCCTTTTAAAGAAGTTTATGTACATGGATTGGTTAGAGACGCTGAAGGTCAGAAAATGTCTAAATCAAAAGGTAATATTATCGATCCCATAGATATTATAGATGGCATAGATCTGCAAGAATTAATCAAAAAAAGAACCTCTGGCTTAATGAATCCTAATCAAGAAGCAAAAATAATAGCTAATACTAAAAAAGAATTTCCAAACGGTATAGCTTCTTATGGAACCGACGCAATGAGATTTACTTTCTGTTCTTTGGCGTCTGGAAGTAGAGACATTAACTTCGATATTAAAAGATTAGAAGGCTATAGAAATTTTTGCAATAAGTTATGGAATGCTTCTAGGTTTATTAAAATACAGTGTCAGGGTTTTAATAATGATGGGGATAAATCTAAAAATTCAGAAGATCTTTGGATCAATAGTGAATTAAATAAAACTATAGAAGACTTTTCTAAACATATTGAATCTTATAGGTTCGATTTAGCTACACAATGCGCTTACGATTTCTTTTGGGAAAAATTTTGCGATTGGTATATTGAATTCTGCAAAATTAAATTAAATAACCCTAAAATTAAGGAATCCGAAAAGAATAAAATTAAAGCTTCTTTGATTGATCTCATGGAAAAATCATTAATCTTACTTCATCCTGTAATGCCTTTTATAACAGAAGAAATTTGGCAAGATTTTAGACCTCTTCATAATTCTAAACTTAAAAGCATATCTCAAAAAAAATTTCCTAAAGTTTCAAAAACATTAAAAGATTTCTCAGAAATTAGACTCTTACAAGAGGCTATAACTGGAATTAGAAATATAAGGTCCGAAATGCTTATTCCTCAAAAGATTCGAGTCAACATTACGGCCAATAAATCTAGTTCGCTTTTTAAACTTTTAGAGAAAAATAATGATTACATTGGCGAAATGGCAGGAGTAAATAAAATTTTAGAGTTACCAAAGAAGATTCCTCCTTCAGCAATAATTTTAATTGGAAAAGAGAGAATTTATTTGCCTTTAGAAGGTTTAATTGATGTTCAAAGCGAAAAAGATAGAAGTAAAAAAAATTTAGAAAAACTTACAAAGTCTACTCAAAGTTTAGAAAGTCAATTAAGAAATAAAAAATTTATTAAAAATGCTCCTAAATCACTAATCAAGGAAAGAAGAAATCAATTAAAAGAGTCAAGTGAGAAGATAAAAAAACTTAATGATCACCTCAAAATTTTAGAACTTATATAAACAAAACTATTTAAAGCTTTTTGTCATTTGATAGTGAGAATTTCCATTTTCATCATAAATGAAATAGCTAGAAGAAAAACCAAACTTTTCGTAGAACTTTTTAGTTTCTACAAGGGAAGATAAATTTAGTATCTCTAGAGGATAAAGAACTTGGGATTTCTTAAAAACTAATTCCATTAATATCTTTGAAATGCCCTTGCTTCTATAGTCCTTCGAAACACAAAACTTTTCTAAAGTTAATTTATTGAAATTATATCTAGGGGGAACTAATCTTGAATAAGCCAGTAATCTGTCATTTTGAAAAATTAAGAAATGATGACTTCTGCGATCAGAAATACTTATTGGGCTAAAAGTTTCTTCATCAGAGTTGTTAAAATTTTCTGACTTTATCTTCTTTATCAAGGATATTTCTCCTGATGTTAAATCTAAAAATTCTTTACAAAAACAATTTAAATTTGAATTAATAAAATGAGACGAGTTTTTTTTATTGTCTAAATTCTTCATAAACTAAATCTCAGTATTGTTTTATATATAGTTTTTTATGGGCAAGGATTTGGGCAGGCTGCATGAATAGCATCAAATTCTTTAAAATCCTCTTCCGATAATTTTACTTCCCAACTTCCAACTGCAAGCTTTAGTTGCTCCATTGTCGTTGCTCCAATAATATTAGACGTAACAAACTCTCTAGAGTTCACAAACGCGTTAGCCATAACAGAGGGATCCATCCCAATTTTTTTTGCGTAATCGACATAAGCTTTGATAGATTTCTCTGCGGCTGGTGTCTCATATCTTTGCCCCCTTCCAAAAAGTTGAGTTCTTGATCCCTTCGGCATGGCTCCATCTAAATATTTGCCTGATAAATAACCTTGAGCCAGAGGAGAATAAGCTAATAGACCAACAGAGGATCTGTGCGCAAATTCTGACATTCCATATTCATAAGTTCTATTTAATAAATTATATGCATTTTGGACAGATTGAACTCTTGGAAGATTTTTTGTTTCTGACTTGTTGATAAATTCAGATAACCCCCATGGTGTTTCATTTGAAAGAGCAATATGTCTTACTTTGCCAGTTTTGACAATCTCAGATAAGACGTCTAATGTTTCAGAAATTTCAACACTTTCCAGGTCATAATGTTTATACGCACCTAGACCTCCTCCAAAAATATTTAGCGGCCTATCTGGCCAATGTAATTGATACAAGTCTACATAATCTGTCTGCAGTCTTTTTAAGCTTCCTTCTATAGCAAGTTCAATATTTTTTCTATCTAATCTTGTTTCTCCGCCCCTAAACCATTTCATGCCACTTCTTCCTGCTACTTTAGTTGCCAAAATAATTTTGTCTCTATTATTATTTTTATTAAACCATGTACCAATAATCTCTTCTGTTCTTCCTTGTGTTTCCTTCTTTGGAGGTATTGCATATAGTTCCGCGGTATCAAAAAAATTAACACCTTGGTCAACTGAATAATCCATTTGCTCGTGTCCTTCCTCTTCGGTATTTTGTTGGCCCCAAGTCATGGTTCCCAAACAAATTACACTAACGTCTATATTAGTATTTCCTAATTTTCTATATTCCATTTCTACCCCAATTAATTTTTTATTTTAAAAATACTCGTAATCATATATGTCATTTGATTAAAAAAACTGCTTAATTTGCCAATTTCTAAATGTTTTGTAAAAATTAGGCCGTCTTCTCTTCCTGAATTAAGTTTATAATAATTTTTTCTTATTCCAACGTATCTATATTTGTTTTTCTTATAAAAAGAAATAGCATTCTTATTAGATTCTCTGACTTCCAGAAAAATATCTGTAACTCCTTTTTGGATCGCTTTTTTTTCTGAAGCTTTTAGCAAAATTTCCCCTATTCCTTGATGTCTATAGTTTGGATGCACGGATATATTTAGCAAGTGAGACTCAGTAAAATTGACCGTCATAATACAAAAAGCTACTTGTTCTTTATCTAAAGTTACAATTAAATTTTGATAGAACCCTTTTAAACAGTCAGAAAAACTAGTTTTACTCCACGGCGTAGGATTAGATAGTTTTTCAATATCATAAACGCCTTGCAAGTCATTAAAAGACATTTTTTTTATACTAAGAGATTTCGTTCCAAATTTTTCTTTTTGCATCTGGGTCCTTCATGAGCTTATCTAGATTAGGATCTAATAGAATATTATTAGTAGCCAGAAATTTATATATTTTTAATGAATCTTTTTCATCAAAACCTAGTCCAAAGGCCTTAGAAATTGAAAACAGAAATTCACATTCTGCTTGAGAAAAATTTATGTGATTGTTAAGTTTTATTTTGTTCTTTTTAAATTGAAAGTTATCATTCAATTTCCAGAATTGAATTCCAACTTCCTTTATAAAATTTTCGTCCACGTTCATAATGCAAGTCCTAAACGTTATTTTAGAATAAAATAGGTGCTAAATTGA
>MDTB01081072.1_pt1 | contig 10054 bp, 14 predicted proteins | sample 811161 | NCBI WGS metagenome assembly MDTB01 (sample SAMN05326650, study PRJNA326480) | marine metagenome | isolation source: seawater | place: Mediterranean Sea | collected 2009
TATTCATGTATTCGTTAGAATACACACATGATTATAGTACTTTCTCCAGCAAAAACACTTGATTACGAATTTGAAGCTAGTGGCAATTATTCTGTTCCAGCTTTCTTGGGTCAATCTACTAAGTTGATTGGTCAACTTAAGAAAAAAGAACCAAAAGATATTGCTTCTCTAATGGGCCTTAGCGACAAGCTTGCCACATTAAATTATGATAGATATCAATCTTGGACTGCTTCAAAAAAAGCTTCTAGTGATTCAAAACCATCTATGCTTGTTTTTAAAGGCGATGTCTATCAAGGACTTCAAGCAGAAGATTTAACAGTCAAGGAGATGGATTTTGCTCAAAAACATGTAAGAATTTTATCTGGACTATATGGAATATTAAGACCATTAGACTTAATGAAACCATACAGACTGGAAATGGGAACAAAACTAGAAACGGCACAAGGTAAAAATCTATATGAATTTTGGGGAAATAAAGTCCAAAGAAATGTCTTAGAAGAATTAAAAAAACAAAAATCTGATCTTTTAATTAATTTAGCTTCAAAAGAATACTTTACAGTCTTAGGAAAGTTACCTGAGGAGCTAAACGTGGTCTCCCCAGCTTTCAAAGATTACAAAAATGGCAAATATAAGATTATTAGCTTCTATGCAAAAAAAGCTAGGGGGCTTATGGCTAGGTGGATAATCCAGAACAAAGTTACAGATTTTGAAGATCTTATTAAATTTAATTTAGATGGATATAAGTATTCAAAAGCTGAATCTTCAGCTACAACACCTGTTTTCCTTAGGAAGATTTAAGAATCGGATTCGTTAAATTTCTTAACATCAACCATTTTATTAAATTCAGCTTCTCTTTTCTCAATGTTAGCTGTCATGGCTTCAGTCATATCTTTTTGACTTAACATAGCTCCACTCCATAGAGCATTATATTCCAGGCTATCCTTAACAGAGTGATCTCTTGAATAATTCATTACAGCTTTTAATCCATATATTGCAACAGGTGATTTAGAGGCAATTTCTTTAGCTAAAATATTTGCAGCTTCAAGCACTTTCTCTTGTGATTTGAATGTGTCGCTTACTAGGCCAACATCCTTAGCTTCCTGGGCATACATTCTTCTTCCTGTATAGGCCATTTCTCTCATCTTAGAATCTGGAATAATTTTAGGTAGTCTTTGTAATGTCCCAACATCAGCAGCCATACCAATATTGATTTCTTGTATACAGAAGAATGCATCGTCTGATGCCAATCTAATATCACATGCAGTAACAAGATCAACAGCGCCACCAATACAACCACCATGAATTGCAGCAATCACTGGGACTCTTATTTTTTCTAAAGTACTTATATATTCTTGTAGCTCTTTAGCAACTCTGTATACAGCTTCACCAATTCGAGCGTGATCAGGTTTTTTTTCATCAGGAATATTGTCAACTCCATTAGAGAAAGCATTTAAATCCATGCCTGCACAAAAGTGCTTGCCTGTAGATGACATAACAACAACTCTTATATCTGAGTCTCTATTAATTTCTTCTAAAACATCACCAAGCTCAACCCAGAAATCTCTGGACATGGTATTTAATTCATTAGGTCTTGATAAAACAAGATTTGCTATATGATTTTCAATATCAACTTTGAAACATTTGTATTTATTCTGATTCATTATTTATTTACCATTTCAATTGATTCATCAACTATTGTTCGCATTTTTTCAACATGCTCAAACGTTTTACGATGAGATAAGACAACTTTTCTGTCTTTGCTTAAAAGAACTAACATTTTTTTTAGTTGATCCAAATTTTCTAATATCTTATTTTCCATAAATTTATTATTTATAAGTTTTTTGTAATTAATAGGCATTATAATGCTCTTACACGATGAAATCACTAAGACAAATTTTTTTAATTGTAGCTATTTTTTTAAATAACAATTTATTTTCATCCGAAGATGACAAAACTTTTCAAGAGCAATCAATGCTATCAGTATTATACGCTCAAACTTCAGCTGAATTTTCTGCTAACAACATGCAAACTTATAATAATGCTAGAGTTTATTTAGATAAAGCTCTAGCTGATGATTCTTGGACTGCCGCTCTTGAGCAAAAGAAGGATTTCAAAAATAAAAAACCAGCAATTATATTAGATATTGATGAAACAGTTCTTGATAATTCGCCATTCCAAGCTAGAACAATTGTTAAAGGCCTCTCTTATCCAAATGGATGGGTTGATTGGGCTAATGAAGGTCAAGCTACCGCTGTGGCAGGTGTGTCTGACTTCTTAGAATTTGCAAACAAAAAAGGTGTAAAAATTTTTTATGTTACTAATAGAATTCATATTCTTGAAAAAGCAACCAAAGAAAATTTGATACGACTTGGGCTCCCTTTTGATAACGACATCGATGTTTTATTGATGAAAGAGGAGAACGGTTGGACCAGTGATAAAACTTCAAGAAGAGAATTAATAGCTAAAGATTATAGAATATTACTTATGGTTGGAGATCAATTGACCGACTTCATTTCATCAGATGAAGCATACGTTCATCATGTTGAAAGAAAAGAAATAGCAGCTAAATATTCAGACATGTGGGGAACAAAATGGTTTGTAATAACTAACCCTATGTATGGAAGGTGGGAATATTCAATTTATGATAATGAGACTCCTAGTTCTGAAGAAGAGGCAAAAGCTATAAGAATTAATACACTTCGTCCTTAAGCTAATGATTGATAAAACATTCATCGATGATCATCTAGATGGTCTTAAAGATTGCGTTCGGGATGCATCAAAAGCAATATTAGAAGTCTATAAGAGCACTGATTATGGCGAAATCAACAAACGTGATGGGTCTCCTTTAACAATTGCAGACAAAAATGCAAATGAAATCATCTTAAATAGACTTAATAAGCTAACTCCAGACATACCCATAATCTCAGAGGAAACCTTTGAACTATCTTCGCTTAAGAATTTAAATGAAACTTATTGGCTCGTTGATCCTCTTGATGGAACTAAAGAATTTATAAATAAAACAGATGAATTTACTGTAAATATTGCTTTAATTAATAATAAAAGTTCTGTATTTGGTATTGTAGCTGCTCCAGTTACTGGAAAAATTTGGCATGGTTCTATGTTTGATAAAGACCCTGAAACCAATACAATTTCAGATGATAAGGAATTGAATAGGCTTGATGCACTTAATTTTACGAAGTATATCGTAATGAGCAAAAGTCATAAAAATCAAAATGACGAAAATTTTTTAAAATTTTTAGATTTAAACAAAATATCTTATGAAATTGTTGAGAAGGGAAGCTCTCTTAAATTATGCAGTCTTGCTGACAAAGAAGCTGATATTTATCCAAGATTTGGACCCACCTCAGAATGGGATATTGCAGCTGCGCATGCAGTATTAAATAGTCATGGAGGAAGTGTCATTAATATCAAAAATGAAATGGAGCTCGAATACGCAAAAGAGTCTAGCATTCTTAATCCATATTTTATTGCATTCAAAAATAATGCAATAAAAAATGAATTTTTGCCTGTTTTAAGAGATTTTTTTAAAAAATTGGTATAATTCTCTATTATTCATAATTAATTAGTATAATTAATTATAATTTTTTTATATAACATGAGCACACAGTTACAACCATCACAAATTAATAGTCCTGGTAAGGATATAGAATCCTATCTATCTTCTGTGCACGCTATTCCCATTCTTACAAAAGAACAAGAACAAGAGCTTGCATTAAAGCTTTATGAAGAAGATGATCTCGATGCTGCAAGACAGCTGGTTATTCATCACCTGAGATTCGTTGTTCATATCGCAAGATCTTATCAAGGATATGGATTGCCATTAGGAGATATTGTTCAAGAAGGTAATGTAGGCCTTATGAAAGCTGTTGATAAATATGACCCACATAGAGGCGTTAAACTGGTTTCATTTGCAGTGCACTGGATAAAAGCTGAGATTCATGAATATATTCTTAGAAATTGGAGACAAGTAAAGATAGCAACTACAAAAGCACAAAGAAAACTTTTCTTTAATTTAAGAAGCAAGAAAAAGTCCTTAGACTGGCTAACAAAGGATGAGGCTGAAAAAATTGCTGAAGATTTAAATGTTGATGTTAAAGATGTTTTGCACATGGAAAACAGACTTTCTTCTAATGATTCATCTTTTGATTCTCCTGTCTCTACTGGAGACGATGATGAAATCATGTCTCCTTCTCAATATTTAGAGGATAAGAGATATGATCCTGAGCTTATAGTAGCAAATGAGCAGGCCGCTGATGTAAATAGTCAAGAATTAACACAAGCATTAAAAGTTTTAGATGATAGAAGTAAGGACATTCTTCAAAGAAGGTATTTAGCTGACACAAAAGCAACTCTTCATGATCTAGCCGATGAATACAATGTTTCCGCAGAAAGAATAAGACAGATTGAAAATAGCGCTCTTAAAAAATTGAAATCTGCAATGGTGGACTTTGCATAAAGTCAATCATTTTAATGCGCCTTAAGTTTTTACCTTCTTTTGTTAAAAGAAAAGGCCGAATAACAAAAAACCAAGAGGAGAATCTTAGATATTTATCTGATTTCTCTATAAAAAGTTTAAAACAAATTAAAGAGGAAGCTTCAACTTTTTCATATTGTTGTTTAGAGATTGGTTTTGGCAATGCAGAGCACCTTAAATCTCAAGCATTAGATAATCCAGACATTTTATTTATTGGATCAGAGGTTTACATGTCTGGCATTGGAACTCTAATAGGAGCCATAAAGAAACAAAACATCGATAATATAAGAATTTTTCCTGATGATATTAGAATCTTGCTTGATGACGAGAGCGAATGTATTTTTGATGCAATAAATATTCTATGTCCTGATCCATGGCCAAAAGAAAGACATCATAAAAGAAGATTAATAAATAACGATTTTTTAGGACTAGTTCACAAATCTATGAAAGATAAAGGGAATATATATATATCAACTGATTGGAAAAATTATGCTGAAAGCATTCAAGAATTATTAGATGATAGCTCTTATTTTGAGAGATCCAATAAAATTTTTCTAAAAAAAGAATACCTCACAAAGTTTGAGCTAAGGGGCCAGCATGAAGGAAGAGATATTTTTGAGTTTAATTATCAAAAAAAAGATTAATCATTATTATATATCTCTAGAAATCTAGTTGAGGCGATGGCTCTATGGCTGATACTATTTTTAATACCGGGTTCTATAGAGGCCATTGAACAGTCGAAATTATTAGGATAGAAAATTTTATCGTATCCAAACCCTCCACAGCCCGAACTATTTATAGATACATAACCGTGAATTTCCCCTTGAGCAATTAAAGGCATTGGGTCATTTAAACTTTTTATACCTACTAAGACGCATACATAATAAGCTTCTAAACTTTCTAAACCAAGTTCGTGTAATTTGTTAATTATTTTATCCCTGTTATCTTTATCACTGGCATCGGTTCCTGCATATCTTGCAGAATAGATGCCTGGTTCAAAATTTAGCCCTGGAATCACAAGACCAGAATCATCTGCAATAGTGTACTTTCCTGATTTTATTGCCCCATGTTTTGCTTTGATAAGTGCGTTTTCAAGGAAAGACGTTCCATCTTCAATTGCATCATCAATATTAAGATCTATTAAAGAATATAGCTGATGATCTTTGAATAATTTATTAAATTCTCTAACTTTGCCTTGATTAGAAGTAGCTATTAATATTTCTTTATTTTTTTTCAAGCAAATAAACCCCTTCAACCGCAAGCAGATTCGGACTAATTGCAGCAATCTTGCTTTCTTTTCCCTTTGAATTTAAAAAAACCTTATCTTTGATAACTATTTCTTCATCCATACATAGAGTCTCAAAATCATTAATTGTACAAAGGTGTATATTGTCTGTTTCATGCCAACTTGAAGGCAGGTCTGGAGTAACTGGCATCTTGCCTGAAGCTAAATTTAATCTACATTTCCAATATCCTAGATTGGGAAGGGTGACTACACACATTTTGGAAAGTTTCAGCATCCTATTTAATGCAAGACTAGGTTCTTTTAGACATTGAATAGATCTTGCCATTATAGATATATCAAAATTTGATGATTCAAACTCATTAATACCTTTATCAATGTCTTGTTTAATAACGGAAACCCCTTTTGCTATACATTCTTCAATTTTTATATCATTGATTTCTACACCATAACCCAATGCACCCTTTGACTCAGTTAGCTCTTTTAACAAAGAACCATCTCCACAACCAAAATCTATAACCTTGCTTTTTTCTGGCACCCATTCGTTTATTATTTTTGATATTTTTTTAGTCATTAAGATTCTGAAAATTTTCTTATTATTTTTGAGTAACGATCATTATGAAATAGAAAACTGTCATGTCCGTGCTCACCTTCTAAAACAACGTAGGATGATTTAATATTATTATTCATCGCAGCAATTTGTATCTCTTTTCCTCTTTCTGGCGGGTATAACCAATCAGAGTAAAAACCAATAATTAATAACTGTGCGGTTATATTTTTTAGGGCTTGATCAAGAGAAAGCGATCCTTCAGCAGCATCATAACCATCCATAGCCTTTGTCATTAATATGTATGTATTGGCATCAAAGATTTCTGAAAATTTTTTGCCTTTGTACTGTAAATAGTTTTCAACTTCAAAGTCTACACCTTGATTAACTTTGGTATCGTTATCTTGAAATTTTCTTCCAAATCTAGAATCCATATGTTTTTCTGAAAGGTATGTAATATGACCCAACATTCTTGCAGTTTTTATCCCATTTTTTGGGATAACTCCATGATCAATATAATCACCATTATGGAAGTTTTGATCTTTTCTAATTGATTCACGTGCAACCTCATTCATAGCAATATTTTGGGTACTTGATTTAGCAGCTGCTGCAAAAATACCAGCTTTCTTAATCTTATCTGGATAAGCAATAGACCATTGAAGGGCTTGCATTCCACCTAAACTTCCGCCGAGAACCATATGCCAGTGTGGAATGTTTAACTTATCCATTAACATCTTTTGGGAAGTTACCCAATCAGAAACACTTACTAAGGGAAAATTACTTCCGTAAACTTTATTTGTTAAGGGGTCGATGCTTGTTGGACCGGAAGAGCCAGAACAACCTCCTAAATTATTGCAGCAAACAACATAATATTTATTGGTATTAATGGCTTTTTCAGGGCCTATAATTTGATCCCACCAACCAGTAATACCATCTTTTTCTCCTGCAGCAATATGATTTCCAGAAAAAGCATGACAAACCAAAACAGCATTTGTTTTAAGTTCATTTAACTCACCGTAAGTCTCAACCATTAAATCAAAGGTATCTAACTTATCTCCTGACTTTAGAATAATACCATCAGTAAAAGAAATGAGTTTAGTTTGTGTTTTCATCCTATCGACCCTAATGATTTAAGAATATCAGATAAAAAACTTTCAAGAAGGTTTATCAGTATCAAAACAAATATTGGTGAGAAATCTAGACCGCCTGCAGAAGGAATATATTTTCTTACTGGACCAAGAGATTTATGCGATATCTCTTCAATTAACTGTATGAAAGCATTTGATTTGGCAGGGGATACCCAGCTCAATATAACTCCCCCAATCACTCCAAAGAAAATTATTCTGAGCATTATCATTAATGTTAAAACTACAGCTGCTCCAATTAAAACAAGAATCTCATATTTACTTCCATCTGATATAACTAAGGAGGATAGTTTTAAAATAACTGCGATAATAAACAGATTAATGATTTGATTTGGAAAAATCCCTAGGACTTTGGATAAAGGTTTGTAAATTTTTACAAAAATAATAACAATTGGATTGAAATAATTAACTTTAAATAAATTAAAAATTAATAAAAATACAAAAAAGTAATTAGTAATATTTAATAAAATAACAGCTATCTCTAGATTAGAATTCATTTGATATTTCCTTTGATCTTTTAACAGCAGCATTTATGCCATCTTCAAATGACCTATTTAATTTCTTCAATTTAAAGGAATTTAATCCGGCTTCAGTTGTTCCTTTTTTTGATGCAACTGCTGCAATAAGCTCATCAAGATCTTGGTTATGTTCAATTGATAATCCTATACCTTTTATAAGATTTACCATAATATCATTGACTTTTTCTTTATCATTGCGACATAAAAGCATTAGTTTTTTTTCATAAGATTTCAATAAGTAAAAGAAGTAAGCTGGACCACTGCCAATCATTCCTGTAAAGGTATCTATTTTGTTTTCTTTATCTAGCTCTAAGATAATGCCAACTCCTTTAAAGAGCTTAATAACCTTTTTAAGACTGCTTTCTTTGAAAGTAGAATTAAACAACGCAGTTATGCCCAAATTAAATCTTGATGATGTGTTTGGCATTGCTCTTAGAAATTGAATATCTTTATTGATCTTTAGATATTTTTTTGATTGTATTCCAGCTACGAAACTTATAATTTTTCTGCCTTTATAATTTTCAATTATTTCTCTATAAGCGCTTAGTGCATCTTTTGGTTTAACTGCAAGAATAAATAAGTCTATTTTTTCTGAACTGTAATTCTTGAAATTTTTAATTCTTAATTTGCTTAATTTTTTTTGATTTTTAGTGTTTCTGTCAATATAAAATATTTTATTTCTTTTGTAGCCAGACTTAATTAGGCCTTCAATAATGGCTTGCGCAATATTACCACCTCCGAATAAAACAATATTTTTCATAATCTTTTGCCAAAAATAGATTCACCAATTCTAACCATCGTGGAACCATTTAAGATTGCATCTTCAAAATCTAGCGTTGTGCCTAATGAAATGCATTTTGCATCAGGATAATGATTCTGAAGTTTTTTGCTTAGATCTGAAATTAATTCCATCACTTTCTTTTGCTCCGCTATATCATTGGTTAGTTTTGGGAGAGCCATTATGCCTTTTAAATTTATATTTTTCATAGATTTTATTAATTTAGCAACATCCATAAGACTTTCAGGATTACAACCACTCTTAGAATCTTCTGATGAAATATTTACTTGAATACATGCGTTTATATTTTTTTGAATTTGTGCACATTCTGAATCTAGTTTTCTAATTATCTTTTCTCTATTTAACGCATGCACCCAGTTAGCACTTCTGGCTATTATCTTCACTTTATTTGATTGAATCGGACCAATAAAGTGCCAAATTATATTTTTTTGGTTGATAAGTGATGCTTTTTCTTGAAGTTCTTGGGCATAATTTTCACCAAAATTGCACACTCCATTTTTTATAGCCGCTTTTATCATTTTAATATCTTTTTTCTTTGATACAGCTATCAAAGTGACTTCATCAGGGTTTTTTTTGATTGCTTCACAAGCAGCATTAATTCTATTTTTAATACTTATTATATTTTGATCTATTTTTGCTTGCATGTTGTTCTTAATCTAGGATCAAAGCCATTTCTTGTAATTTTTTCTTTAGAATTATTAGCAGCAGACCTATTTTTATATGGTCCCGAAATGACGCTATGTAGTAATTTACCTGGATTGAGATTGCTATAAACCTCATTTATAGAAATATTTTGAACTTCAGATTTAAGTATATCTTGCGCTTCAATTGCATATTTTTTATTTCCATAAGCCCCAATCTGAACAAAATACTCACAAGATAGCGAATCTTTAATATTTTCTTCTTCAATTAAGATACGATCTTCTAATAACGATGAGGGAAAATCAATGATAACAGTATTCTTTGCGCTCTTAGGCTTTATTGAAGAGACCTCAGTTTTAAAATAAAAGAATGATATAAAAGCTAGGAAAAAAGCTAATGATAATAAATAAACTATAGTATTTTTTGAAATACTATTATCGTTAGATTTTTTTGAGCCAAAAGTTTGTTTATTTTTATTACTCCTTATCTTTGTTTTTTTTCTATTAGCAAAATCTTTCATCACATTTTTTGCATTGGCGATATACCGAGAATACCTAGTCCGTTAGAAATGACCTGCCTTAAAGCAGACAAACATAAAATTATAGATTGCATATTTTCTTTAGATTCAGAGAGAACATGATTATCGTTATAGTAACTATGAAATA
>MDTB01186789.1_pt1 | contig 10054 bp, 9 predicted proteins | sample 811161 | NCBI WGS metagenome assembly MDTB01 (sample SAMN05326650, study PRJNA326480) | marine metagenome | isolation source: seawater | place: Mediterranean Sea | collected 2009
AATAGAAAATTTACTATTGGTGAGTGGGTTTATAATCAATCAGTGAATAATTTTAAAGGTGGCAATATATATTTTAGACCCTTATATGATAAAGGATATAATTTTACAAGAAGATATGTTCCTGAACCATCAAAAAATATTATGCCTGAGAGAATTAATATTCCAACATCCATTCCAGGTAATACTATTAACCAAGAAAAATTTTTTTCCGAAAATTTTGTTCCTTCATATAATTCAATCAGTCAGATTCCACCAATTGAATAAATGAAATTATTATTTTTAATTTCATTTTTAATAATATTAAAGACAGATTTACTTTCTGCAAAAATCTTTAATGCTAAATCCTTCAGTCTTGATAATGGTTTAAGAGTTGTTGTAATTGAAAATAAAAGAGCTCCAGTTGTGGCTCAAATGCTTTGGTATAATGTTGGTTCAATTGATGAAGAGTATGGCAAGAGTGGTCTTGCACATTTCATGGAGCATTTAATGTTTAAAGGCACGAAAAAATTTCCTGGTAGTTTTTATTCTAATTTTATTTCTAAAAATGGTGGTAGTGAAAATGCTTTTACTAGTTATGATTATACTGCCTATTATCAAATAATCCCCTCTGAAAAAATTGAGAAAATAATTGAATTAGAAGCCGATAGGATGAAAAATTTAACTCTAACTAAAATACAATTTGAGACTGAAAAGAAAGTTATTCTTGAAGAAAGGTATCAAAGAATTGATAGTGATCCATCATCAGTACTAGATGAGGCTATGAGAAAAAGTCTTTTCCCAAACCATAAATATGGAACCCCAATTATAGGTTGGGAGCATGAGATAAAGGGATTAAAATATGATGATATTAAAAAATTTTATGAAAAATATTACAATCCTTCAAATGCAATTCTAGTTTTTTCTGGGGATGTTGATTATAAAAAATTAAAGATTTTAGTTAAAAAATATTTTGGTAATATTAAAAATGGTGAAAAAAATATTGAAAGACTTTTTTTAAATGATCCTCCAATGAAAACATCAATTCAAATTTATCATTCACATCCAGATGTAAGACAAAAAATTTGGAAAAGATTTTTTAGAGCACCTTCATATAAAAAATCTATAAAAAAAGGGATTGCGCTTGATTTAGGTCTTAGAATATTAGCTGGTGGCAGTACTAGTATATTGTACAATGAACTCGTTGAAAAACAGAAAATGGTTTCTGCTATTGGGGGTTATTATCAAGGTATGACCAGAGAGAATGGAAGTATATACTTTTATGCAATCCCAAATGATGGTGTAAGTATAAATGAGATAGCAAAAGTTATTGATGAGAAAATAAATGATGCTATTGAAAAAAAAATGACTGAAGAAAAATTTCAGACTCAAAAGAAAAAATACTATTATGACTCTATTTATCTAAGAGATAGTATTTTACAACCTGCTCAAATACTTGGAGAATCACTGACAATTGGTTTAAATTTGGAAGAAATTGAAAATTGGAACGAATATTTAAAAGAAATAGAATTGAAAGATGTTATAAATGAGTTAAAGGATTTTTATAATAATAAGACATTTGTATCAGGAATTTTAGGTTAGTTTTAAATGACAAGATTTTCATTGTTTTTTTTTATAATTTTTTTACCACTTCAGCTATTAGCTCTTGATGTTCAAGAAATTATAACAAAAAAAGGAATTAAACTTTGGTTTGTTAAGGATAATACTGTTCCAATAATAAGTATTAATTTTAGCTTTAAAGGTGGGACTTATTTTGATTTAACAGGTAAAGAAGGTACCGCAAACTTAGTTGCTTCATTGTTAGATGAAGGTGTTGAAAATATAACCGGTTTTGAATTTAAGGAAAAAATGAAATCTCTTGGAATGAAATTAAGTTTTTCTGCCTCTAAAGACGAATTTTCTGGTGTATTTCAGACTATAGAAGAAAATAAAGAAGAAAGTTTTAGATTGTTACAATTAGCTATTAATAAACCAACTTTTAGTTTAGAAGGTATAGAAAAAGTAAAAAATCAAGTTAGGGCTAATATCAGAATTCGAAATTCTGATTTACAGAAATTGTCTTCAATATTGTTTGAAAAAAATTTTTACAAAGGACATAAATTTTCGAGAAGCGATATTGGTACATTAAGTTCTATAGAAAAAATAAATAGAAATGATTTATTAAATTATATTAATGAAAATTTTAATAAATCAAACTTAGTAATTGGTGTTGCAGGTAACATTGAGGAAAAAGATTTATTAGAACTTATTGATTCATTATTTGGAAACCTTCAGGAAGGAACTGAAAGTTTTAGAGAAATTCCTAGATTTTTAGAGTTCTCAAAAGGTATTTCAATAACCAAAAAAGAAACTCCTCAAACCTCTGTAATCTTTGGTCATAAAGGTATAATGAGAAATGATAAAGATTTTTTTGCAGCCAGAGTTGCAAACTATATATTAGGCGGTGGAGGTTTTCAGTCAAAGTTATATAAAAAAATTAGGGAAGAGAAAGGTTTAGTTTACTCAATTTATTCATATTTAGTTCCTTATTTAAATGATGGTGTGATTTTAGGAGGGTTTCAGACTAAAAATGAATCTGTTAATAAAACTATTGAGTTGTTAAAAAAAGAATGGAGTAAAATCCAAACTCATGGAGTTACAAAAAAAGAATTAGAGGATGCCAAATCATATTTTTTAGGTTCTTTTTCCAGAAACTTTACTAATACAAGGTCAATAGCAGGACTATTAAATACTATTCAATTTTATGAATTAGGTTATGATTATTTTATTAAAAGAAAAGAAATTATTAAAAATTTAAATATAAAAAACGTAAATGAAATTTGTAAAAAACTTTTTAATCCAGATCAGTTATTTTTTAAAATAGTAGGAAACCCTCAGTAAATGGCTATAGGTCAAAAATTTTATAATATTAATTATAAGAATAGTCTAAATAATAGAGATTTAAAATCCATAGAAAAAGTACACTTAAAGATTGTTTCTGACTATAAAAGTGGAAAATTAAAATGTCTCTCAATTATTGAGGAAATAGATGATATTAATAGAATTGAGTCTATTGCTGAAAACTTTAAAAATTACGATAACCTCCTAATAATTGGGACCGGAGGTTCAAGTCTTGGAGGAAAAACTTTAGTTTCTTTAAAAAGAAACCATTTTCTTGATAATAAAAAGCCAAGATTTTTTTTTATAGAAAATATTGATCATAATCCCTTAACAGAGTTAATGCAGACAATTAATTTAAAAAAAACTGCAGTAATAGTAATTTCTAAATCTGGAGAAACTATTGAAACCCTGTGCCAGTTCTTTTTTGTTAGGGAATTTTTTAAAAAAAAAAATATAAGTTTAGTTAAAAAAACATTAGTTATAACCGAAGATAAACAAAGTACTCTAAAAAAAATTCAAGAGGTATCCAAATTTATATTTTTAAAACATAGTTCAAAGATAGGTGGAAGATATTCAATATTTTCTTCTGTTGGATTGATTCCAGCTTACCTTGCAAATATAAATATAAAAGATATCAGAAAAGGTGCTTTTTTGATTTTACAAGAAATGTTTAAGGTTAAAAAAATTCAAGATTTTTCTCCTGCAGTTTCTGCATTAAATCATTCTCACTTAATTAAAAAAGGTTTTAACCAATGTGTTCTAATGCCTTACTCAGACTCCTTAAATAATTTTGCGGTATGGTTCAGACAACTTTGGGCTGAAAGTATTGGAAAAAATGGACAAGGATCAACACCAATAAATTCAATAGGAACTATTGATCAACACAGTCAGTTGCAACTCTATTTAGATGGACCAAGAAATAAATTTATAAATATAATTGGAGTTGAAAAGAATAATTCTTTTAAACTTAATTGTAAAACCAAAGATTTTTTATTTGAAAAATTGCATAATAAAAGAATGAATGAGTTATTCGATGCAGAAAAAGAAGCGACTTTTCAAACTTTTATAAAAAAAGGTATTCCAACTAGAATGATTAATTTAAATAATACAAATGAAATGAATATAGGATCTTTATTAATGCATTTTATTTTAGAAACAATTTATACATGTTATTTTCTAGATATAGATCCTTTTAATCAACCTGCAGTTGAAGAAGGGAAAAAACTAGCACTTGAGTTTTTAAAAAATGAAAAAAATTAGATTGTTATCAAAAAATTTAATAAATCAAATCGCTGCTGGGGAAGTTTTAGAAAGACCAGCCTCAGCAGTAAAGGAATTAGTGGAAAATAGTCTAGATGCTCAAGCAAGAAAAATAGATATATTTATTAGGTCAGGCGGTAAAACTGAAATTAAAGTTACGGACGATGGTTTTGGAATTAGAAATAAAGATTTATCACTTGCAATGCAGAGGCATGCTACATCAAAATTAGATGATGAAAATTTACTCGAAATATCAACTTTAGGTTTTAGAGGAGAAGCATTGCCTTCTATTGGTTCAGTTTCAAAAATGAAGATTATATCTAAATCAAAAGAAGATGAAATAGGATCTGAAATATATATAAATTCTGGTAATATTGATTTTATTAGACCATCTGCAAGGGAAATAGGTACGACAGTTATCATTAAAGATATTTTTTTTTCTACTCCTGCAAGATTGAAATTCTTAAAAACAGAAAGATACGAAACATTCCTTATAAAAAAAATTGTCCAAAGACTGTCACTGTCTAATCCAAGAGTTGAATTTAATTTTTACAGTAATGAAAAAATAGTTTTCACATCTAACCTTCCTCAGTTGGGAACAGATGAAGATTTTCTTAAAAAAAGAATAGTTGATCTTTTGGGTAAAGAGTTTTCTGAGAATTTAATATTATTTAACCAAGAAAAAGATTGCTATAAATTTAGAGGTTATATTGGTTTGCCAACATTTCATTTTTCCAATAATACAAATCAATTCATATTCATTAATAATAGAACAGTTAATGATAAGTTAATTCATAGTGCAATAAAAGTAGCTTATAGAGACTTTTTGTCTTATGATAGATTTCCTCAAGGTATAATTTTTATTGATGTGCCAACAAGTGAAGTTGATATAAATGTACATCCTGCAAAAAATGAGGTTCGATTTAAAGATTCAAACAAATTGAGATCATCCATTATCAGTTCAATTAGAACAAGTTTATCTCTTGCGGGGCATAGAGCAACAACAACGAACTCTGATAGAGTATTAAATTCTTTCTTGGTCAAAAATAAGGAATTTGAATTCAAAAGACCTGTACTAAAAGAAAATAAAGATTTTCCACATTTTGAATCTGATATAAAAGAACAAGAAACGAGAATTGATTTACAAAAAGTAGGTACTGGAAAACCTCTTGGTTTTGCAAAAAGTCAATTCCATGAGACTTATATTATTTCACAAACTAGAGATGGAATTATAATAGTTGATCAACATGCAGCTCATGAGAGGATTGTATACGAAAAATTAAAAAAAGATTTCTATAATAAAAAAATTCAGACTCAAATTTTATTAATTCCAGAGATTATAGACTTCGATAACACAACTTTAAATCTATTATCTAACTATAAATTACTTTTAGAACAATATGGATTATTTATTGAAGAGTTTGGACGTGATTCAATTGTTGTAAGGGAGGTTCCTGCTATTTTATCTGGTTGTAACGTGAAAAGATTAGTGAGAGACACTTTAAATGAATTAGTAGAATTAGGTGATTCAGAAATTCTAGAAAGTAATATAAATAAAGTTTGTTCATCAATGGCGTGTCATGGTTCAATTAGGTCAGGAAGAAAAATGCAAATAGATGAAATGAATAATTTATTAAGAAAAATGGAGGATACTCCTTTTTCTGGTCAATGTAATCACGGAAGACCAACTTATGTGGAATTGAAGTTAAATGAGATAGAAAAATTATTTGGTCGTAAATAAATTTCTAATTTTTATGAAATAAAATATAGAGTTTCTGATTTTCTTTTTTTTAATAATTTTAATAGAATCTGTGTTTTCAATTTGCTGATTTTTTTGAATTTCAATTACACCAATTGCATCATTTGAGATCCAACTTTTATTAATAATTTCAGTCAAGATTTTATTATAAATATTTAGATTATATGGAGGATCTAAAAAAAATAAGTTTATATTAAACTTTTTATTTTTTACTGAGGTAAGATCTGTTTTCAGAAAAATAGATTTTTTATACAAACTAAGAATTTGGCAATTTTTTTTAGCTAAATTAATTGATGATACTGAAACATCTGCAAACAAAGTTTTATTTGCACCTCTTGATAGTGATTCAATTCCCAAAGCACCAGTTCCACAACAACCATCTAGAACATTCATATCTTCAAAAGTAATATTTTCATCTCTGAAGATGGTTGAAAGTGTATTGAAAATCATTTCTTTTGATCTATCAGACGTTGGTCTGATATTTTTATCTTTCGGAACAATTAATTTTCTTCCTTTTAAACTACCAGAAATTATTCTCATCTTTATAATTAATTACTTTAAAAACTTTATTTAGTTTAGATTCTGATAATTCTTTAATATCATTTTTTTTTAAGTCTAATAATTTAAATGGTCCATATTCTATTCTTTTTAATTTTTTCACACTTAGTTCTAAATTTTTCATTAACTTTCTAATTTCTCTATTTTTACCTTCTTTTAAATCAACATTAAACTCATATTCATTACTCTTTGTTATAATTTTACTAATTTTAAGAGGTTGATAATTTATACCATCAATAGTCATTCCTTTTTCAAGTTTCTTTTTTTTTTCATCATTAAATTTACCAAATACTTTTATAATATATTTTCTATTAATCATATTTTTTGGATTTTCTAAAAAAGATGAAAGTGAAGGATTCGTTGTTAAAATTAATAAACCCTCAGAGTTTAAATCTAACCTTCCAACAGAAACTACCCTTGGAAAGTTTGAAGGTAAAGCATCAAATACAGTTTTTTTATTATATTGATTTACATTAGAACAAAGTAAACCGATCGTTTTATGAAAAATCCAGACTCTTGTTTTTTGTATTTTTAATTTTTTGCCTTCTACAGAAATTTTATTTATAAGTTTTGGTTTTATAATATATTCTTTAAAAGGTTTTCCATTTAAAAAAACCTTACCCGAATTAATTAACTTCTCTGCCTCTCTTCGCGAACATAAACCAGAATGAGAAATTAATTTTACAAGCCTTACAACTTTATGGTTCAATTTTTTTTGATGCATCTACTAAAGCCGAGAAAATATTTTTATCTTTCTTATCAATTAAAAATTCAGGATGCCACTGAATTCCAATACAAAAATCTAGTTTTGTATGTTCAATCCCTTCAATAACTCCATCAGGTGCTAAGGCATTAATCTTTATATTTTCCCCAACTTCTTTAACTGACTGATGATGAGCTGAATTAACATACATCTTATTTGTTTTGACAATTAATTTAAGCTTAGATTCTTCTTTTATAAAAACATCATGACTAGCCTCATCTCTTGAGTTAGTTTGTTCATGGTTAATTTTTGTTTTTATATCATCAGGAATATGTTGAAAAAGTGTTCCTCCAAAAATAACGTTTAATAATTGTTCACCTCCACAAATTCCAAGAATAGGTATTTTTTTCTTAATTGCTAATTTTGTAATTTTATATTCAAAATTAGTTCTACTTCTTTTTAAACTTACTTTTTTATGAACTTTATTTATACCATATAAGTGTGGGTCAATATCGAAATCACCTCCTGTAATTATTAAACCATCAATTATTTTTAAGAATTTACCTGCTAAACTTTCATTATGAGGAATAAATATTGGAATTCCACCAGCAAGATAAATAGAATCTGAATAGTTTTTTCTAGCAGCATACCATGGGAACGAAGAGTATGTTTTTTTTTCTTCAAGGTCGAGAGTTATTCCTATTATTGGATTATGCATAAGTTTGTTTAATAAATTTATAAATATGATTAAATTATCATATGTCTAAAAAATGTAAAATTAGTATCAGAGATATCTCAATTATAGTAGAACTGAAAAGAACAGAAACAGCAAAAAAAATCTGGGATATTCTACCTTTCCATTCAAAAATAAGCACCTGGGGAAAAGAAATATATTTTGATTGTGAAGTTCAGGTTTCTCTAGAAGAGGAATCAAAATCTATAATTAATTATGGAGAAATTGTTTTTTGGCCCTCAGGAAGTTGCATAGCTATAGGTTATGGAAAAACACCGATCTCTATTGATGATGAGATAAGATTAGCAGACAGATGTAATGTATGGGGTATATCTAATTCTAATTTGAATTTTTTAAATTATTGTTCTGATGGAGATATTGTTTTGATAGAAAAAATAAATGTATAAAATATTTGATTTTATAGAGGATCCTATGAAACTAGCTTTGGAGCTAGCAAAAAAATCCAAAAACAAATACGAAATCCCAGTTGGATGTGTGATAGTAAATAAGAAAAAAGAATTAATAAGTTGTGCATCTAATGAATCAATTCAAAAAAATGACCCAATTGGACATGCTGAAATTATAGCAATAAGGCAAGCTTGTAAAAGAATAAAAAAAAGACACTTAAATGAAATGTATCTATATGTAACATTACAACCATGTATAATGTGTGAAGCCGCAATTTATATTACTCAAATACAAAAAGTTTTTTTTGGTTGTTATAACAAAAATTTTAAAGATATTTTTTTTCGTAATAGAGAAAAATATAGCTCAGATAAAACTGTATTCCAGTATTATGGTGGGTTTCTTGAAGAAGAATGCTCAAATTTGTTAAAAAATTTTTTTAATGAATTAAGAAATAAATAATTTTATTTAAAATTTTTAATACCTATATCGTTCCTATAAAAACCATCTTTCCAATTTATTTTTTTTAAGGCTTCATATGCTTTTTCTCTTGCTAATTTGATAGTTTCTGCTTTTGCAGTTACTGATAAAACTCTCCCACCATTAGATAAAAATTTATTTTTTTCTTTAATAGTTCCTGAATGAAAGATTTCAACTCCATCTATTTTTTTAGCTTTTTCGATTCCATTGATAATTTTTCCTTTTTTATATTTCTCAGGATATCCAATAGAAGCAAGAACTACACAAATGACATTTTTTTTTTCTAATAATACTTTTTTTCCTTTCAATGAATCAGTACTTGTGGCGTACAAGAGTTCTAATAAATCAAAGTTACAATTTCTAAGTATGGTTTGACATTCTGGATCGCCAAATCGTACATTATATTCAATAACTTTTGGACCTTCTTTAGTAATCATTAAACCAAAAAAAATTATTCCTCGATAAATAATATTTTCATTTTTCAACCCTTTTTTTGTTGGTAAAATTATTTGTTTGAGAATTTGATTTTCCAATTTCTTTGACACTTTTTGAGATGGTGTAAATGCACCCATCCCACCGGTATTTAGACCTCTATCTCCATTCTTGGCTTTTTTATGATCGAGTGCATAAGTAAATGTCAAAATATTATCTTTATCAAAAAAAGAAAAATAACTAATTTCAAAACCTTCTAAGAACTCTTCAATAATGATCTTTCTACCAGCTTTACCATATCTATTTTTAATAAATATATCATTCAATGTTTTGAGAGCTTTATTTTTTGTTTTACAAATTATGACTCCTTTTCCAGCTGCCAAACCATCAACCTTAATTACGTATGGTGCTTTGATTGATTTAATATGAATTTCTGAATCTTTAAGGTTATTAAATGCTTCAGAATCACCTGTTGGGATTTTATTTTTTTTTAAAAATTTTTTAGAAAATACTTTTGACGTCTCAAGTTTTGAAGCCTCTCTTGAAGGACCGAAAACTTTTAACTTTTTAGAAATTAAATAGTTAGATAAACCCTCTTCAAGATGAACTTCTGGACCAATAACAACAAATTCTATTGAATAATTATTACAAAAATTATAAATTTCTTTTTTATTTGATGGATTTAGATTGTAACACTTAGCTATTTCTTCAATTCCAGCGTTTCCAGGGATACAATAAAGATTCTTGCATTTAGTAGACTTTGAAATTGCCCAACATAATGCATGTTCTCTTCCTCCACTTCCAATAACAAGTATATTCAAAAAAACTCCTTTTAATTTATTAATAA
>MDTB01003442.1_pt1 | contig 10053 bp, 8 predicted proteins | sample 811161 | NCBI WGS metagenome assembly MDTB01 (sample SAMN05326650, study PRJNA326480) | marine metagenome | isolation source: seawater | place: Mediterranean Sea | collected 2009
TTACAAATGAATATAAATTTTCATCTCCATAATCCTTTATAACTAACTTTGATTTAGGCGCATTATGATATGAATTTGTTTTAGACAATAGTGACCAGTCATTTACATTATTCATAATAATTGCTAAATCGGGTTTGTGATGAATACCCTTTGATATAAGCTGTATCAAAGAATTAAAAGAGTTATTACCACTTACTCCAGAATTAACACTATTTACTTCATGACCTTTATGATCACTTAACATTCTACCTACTAAATAAGGAAATCTTAAATTTTCATCAACATACATAGACTCAGTAGTGCTCCCACCAAAAAATATAATATTTATTTTATCTTTTTTAGTTTTTTCTTTAGAGTTCGAAATAAAACCATTATTGTCTACTTTTATAACTGTTTGCTTTTTTTCTAAAGTATCTACGCTTTGCATATATTTTTTTGTCGGTAAGGTTTTATACTTCCCTGCAGAGCCAAACTCATGAAGTGGGATAGCCCTATGAGATTTATTAATGACTTCATATTCAATAAATATTGGAAAGATGGAGTCAAAGATTTTTATAATAATGATGGAGAATAAAATTAAAAATAAAATCTTTTTTACTATACTCAACAAAGTTTTAATAATTAGTCCAACTCATATTTATTTTTATAATTTTCATTCTTTAATTTTTTATGATCTTCTTTTTTTAAAACTGAATTACCAATTATCAATAAATCTAAATCAGTACCTAGAAAGCAATTATATGCATCTTCAATTGAATTAACAATTGGCTCACCTCGAATATTGAATGACGTATTGATTAAAATGGGACAATTTGTTTTTTCATAAAATTTACTTATTAATTTATAAAAGATTTTATTAAATTCATTATTAACAGTTTGAATTCTAGCTGAATAGTCTACGTGTGTTACAGCTGGGATTTCAGATCTTTTTATATTTAATTTATCAATCCCAAATAATTTTTTTTCATCATCTGACATTTTTAAACATTTTTCTTTTTTAACGCTATCTACCAGTAACATGTATGGGCTAGGAATATCTAATTCAAACCAGTCATTCACAAATTCTTCAAGAATTGCAGGAGCAAAGGGTCTAAAACTCTCTCTAAATTTCACTTTTAAATTTAAATTTTTTTGCATTTTGCTGGATCTTGGATCACCAAGAATAGATCTTGAACCTAATGCCCTTGGGCCAAATTCCATTTTTCCTTGAAACCACCCTATTGCTTTACCCTCTATCAAGTAATCAACAGTTATATCAAGCATTTTATCATCACTATAAGTTTTATATATGGAGTTAAGTTTAGTTAATTCTCTTTCTATCTCGTCTTGGTTATAAGATGGCCCAAGATATGACCCCTGCATTGAGTCTGATTTATAATTTATTTTTCTATCTTTACCCAGAAAGTCATACCATATTAGTAAAGCGGCGCCCAAAGCTCCTCCTGCATCTCCGGCAGCTGGTTGTATCCACATATTTTTAAAATTACCATCTTTATAAATTTTTCCATTTGCTACGCAATTTAAAGCCACACCTCCAGCTAAACATAAATTTGAAATTTTATATTCTTCAGATAATTTCCTGGTTATCTTGATTATTATATCCTCTGTAACAGACTGTATTGAAGAGGCTATGTCCATATAAAATTGAGTTAATGGCTCCAAATTTGGATCTCTAGCTTTTTTCCCAAATAAATTCTCAAATTTTTTGTTAATCATTTTTAAACCTGTTGAGTAATCAAAAAAAGATTGATTTAATCTAAAAGATCCATCGTCTTTAATATCAATCAAGTTATCTGTTATTATTTCTTTATATAAAGGGTTACCATATGGGGCAAGCCCCATTAGCTTATACTCACCACTATTAACTTTGAACCCGGAATAAAAAGTAAATGCAGAATATAATAAACCTAAGGAATTAGGAAAATGAATCTCTTTAATTATTTTAATTTTATTTTTTGAACCAATAGCAATTGAAGATGAGGCCCACTCACCAACCCCATCTAAAGTCAAAATTATAGCATCCTCATAAGGAGATGGATAAAATGCACTAGCAGCATGACTTAAATGATGTTCAGAAAACAATAATTTATTAGAGTTAAAGGTTTTACATTTTTTTTTAAGCTCAAAAAGAATTTGTTTTTTTAAAAATAATTTCTCTCTTAGCCATATAGGCATTGCTAAACAAAATTGCTTAAAACCCTTTGGGGCAAAACTGATGTAGGTTTCAAGTAGTCTTTCAAATTTTGAAAAGGGCTTGTCATAAAATACAACATGATCTATTTCATTAAGAGAGATGTTGTTAGTGTTAAGAATATAATCAATTGCTTTGTGAGGGTAGCTTGGGTCGTGTTTTATTCTGGTAAATCTCTCCTCTTGTGCGGCTGATATAATATTACCGTTTACTACAAGGACTGCTGCACTATCGTGATAATATGCGGATAGGCCTATTATCTTTGTCATTGGTCAATCAAAATATAGTATAAATAAATGGAGCAACTGCAGTTCCCTGACTCAATACAATCAAGAAACCAAAAAATGATAAGACTAAGAGTATCGGGATTAACCAATATTTTTTTCTTTGTCTTACAAATCTAAACATCTCTAGAATAAAATCCATGTAAATTAAAATTGTTCTTTAAAATTTATAGTCTTATTTTGAACAATCCAATAAGAAACTTTATTTTTTTCAAAATTTATATCTAAAGTTTTTTTTTTGAATATCTTTAAAATTAAGCCAATTGGAAAAACAACAAAAAAATAAATAAAAAACATTACTAAAGGAGAAATAATGTGACCAAGTAGAATTCCAAATTTGATCCAAATATAATTGGGATATTTTAAAGTATTAGGCAAGGTATAACCAATCAAAAGTATTATAAAGCCAGTTGCTAAAAGAAAATAATTTGGCGCTAATTTATTAATTAGAGGAATTAGACTAATTATAACAAATACAAAAAAGAATACTTTAGAGAATGACTTTTCAGAAGAATTTTCGATCTTAATAATTGATTTGTTTTCTATCATTTATAAAATTTAGAATCTATTATAACTAAAAAAATTAGAAAATATAATTGTATTTAAATAAATTAGAATTGGTAATGCCGATGTATGATGTCTTATGGAAGTTCCCCAATTTGAAGTACCAAGTGCCCAGATAAATTCTACTGAGATAAGCAATATCGTTATGAGTGTTATATGTAATAGATTAAAAGTCAATCTTTTGTAATTAAAAAAAAGCAAATAAAGACCAAGCACCACTGATAATCGAAATGAATTCTCAAGTAAAACGACTAAATCAAATAAATTATTAATGTCCCATGGGAAAGGTTTAAAAAGATAAAAAAAGAAAATTTTTATAAAATTGAAAATTAAATTAAATATATTGTCAGGAAAATTGAATTCAAAACTATAATAGGTATTAGCTGAAGTAAGAGCGTTTTTTCTGAAAACTAATAACTCGCCCATTGCTAGAGCAAAGTATTGACTTATAAATAAATATAGGAAAAACGTTATAAATAAAAAGAATATTGAAAAAGTAAGCTTTTCGTATTTTTTGTATATATGTAATGTTAATAAAATTAAAGTAAATGATAAAGTTGATAAAAATAAGGCTATATGAAGATAGTATAAAAGTATCGAATTTGCCAAAATTAAAAAAAAATTGGTGAATTTTGAGTTTTTCAGGTAAACAACGCAGAAGTAAAGAAAACTACTTATTAACATCATTTGAAATGGTTCACGAAGAGTTACTGAAGAAAAAATTATAGATGAAGGCATAAAAATGTAACAAATATTAGAGATCAAAATAATATTTATATTTAATTTGTTTTCAATTAATGCCAGATTAAGGAAAACTATTGATATTAGCCAACAAATTATTGATATTAGATTTCCTATCAAAATATTATCAGACAAAATTAGATAATAAGTCCCTAAAAAATACTCATATATGCGATCACCGCCTATCAACTCATTATGATTAAAATTAGCATATTCTTGAGCATTTTGATGATACTGGAATGCGTCAACTTTTGCACCAATAGGCATATCAAAATGCAAAACATAGAAAGAAATAAATAGTCTTAGGATTACCCCTAAAATTATAATTGCAAATAGGTATTCAAACCCTAGGTTATTTATATTTTTTTTAACAGAAATCATCTTAAAAATAATTTTTTCAACATTTTAAGAAACCTAAATGGAATAATAGTACAACAAAATTGGTAAAGTGATGAAATAAATACCTGTGGTAGTTGATTGGGAGAGCAGTGTATAAATCTTGCTTTTATTGAATTTAACAGTTGTTGAAATTTTTTTTTACTTGAAATTGAGTTATTACTCCAAACTCGTGTTAGTAATATTTTATTTAAAAGATATATATTTCCTTTTTTTGACATTCTAAGCCATAATTCATAGTCTTGAGAAACAATGAATTTTTCATTATAACCCCCAACTTCAAGGAATGTATTTTTTTTAAACATAACAGATGAATGTGCAAAAATATTTTGACGTATAATAAATTTATTTAAATTTTTAAGTTTAAAGTCTTTCCAAGTATAATACTTGTTATTTCTTAATTCTCTTACTCTAGTTCCAAGAAGTATTGTATCAGGCTTTTTTTGGAAAAATTCTACTTGATATTTTATTCTATCTAAGTGAGAAATATCTCCTGAGTCATTTCTAGCAATTAAAAAACCATTGCATTTTTCTACCCCAAAATTTAAAGAATTAGTTAAGCCATAATTAATTCTTTTAAACAAAAGTATTCTTTTATCGATTTTTTGAAATTGTTTTAAGATATTGTAGGTATTATCAGTAGAGCCATCATCAATTATAATAATTTCAATTTTTTTATATGATTGATTTATTATTGAAATCAATGAATTTTTAATGGAATTTTCTTCATTAAAACAAGATATGAGAATAGAAACAAGAGGGTTTTTCATTTTAATTTATAATTATTTTTTATAACATTTGCATATTCATGAGATATTTTCTTTATATCAAATCTTACTCTCATGTGCTCATAAGTTTGTTCGGAGCGAATATTTAAATTTGAGTAACAACTAAGTATCTTATCAGACCATAAGTTAATATTATTTAAAGAATCATAATGTGGATTATGGTACTCAATAAAACAAATATTATTTTCTTCACTCTCATTGACTATGAATGAACTATTAGCTACTAATTCTGAGTTACCGCCATTAGAAGTTACTATTACTGGAATACCATAAGACATCATTTCTAAAACTGAATTTGAGCATGCTTCATTGACAGATGTAGAAATACCAATATCAATATTTTGGTAATATTCAAAAATTTTCTCTCTATCAATCTCATTATAAAAAGAACAATTATTAATATTAAGATTTTTAAGGCTAATATTAGTTAAACTATCTATCGGTCCAAAAATATGAAGTTTTGCCTTATGAAATTTATTTATATAGTTAACTACTTTTATGGCTTTTGATAATCTTTTTCCAAGTCTAAATGATGCATTTATTGCAATATCAATTTGTTTTTTATATTTAAGAATTTTTGTTTTAGGAGGGATGATAACACCGTTATGTATGATGTAATTTTTAATCTTAGAAGGACCTAATAAGAATTCATGGATTTTTTTTGAAAAATTACTTTGATAAATAATTACATCAGATACTCTTCTTAATTTAAGTTCCGTTCTTGAAAGATAGATATTTAATAGTTTATCAATATTTTTAGAGGACTTGTTGAATGCACTATGATTAAGATTCAAAAAGGGTAAATGCTTAATTTTTCTCGTTTTCAAAAAATTATAAAAACATTTGATTGAAAACTTATAATGAGTTATACCATCAAATCTTGCTAATATTAATACTTTTTCATTTTGAGGAATTTTATAATTTATTGATGGGATAGCAATTTGGTAGCTTGGCAAATCATAGCTTGATAATGATTTTTGAAGATTATTAAGAAAAAATTGAGAGCCAGATAAATTTTTCATTAAACATATATAATGTTAATTACCTCTAAAAATCTTCTTCAGAGTAGATCTAATTGTGTGAAAAAAAACCACAATTATATAATTTGCTGCATGATAAAAAGATAAACTATTCGAATTTGGACTATCTATGAACATATTATTTGGTTCAAAGATTTTATCATTTTCCACATATAAATCATTTTGTAAAGATGGGTTATAAGTTAAGTGTTCAAAATCAAATAAACTATGGCCATGTCTTAATCTGACATTGTAGTCAAGCCCATAAGCTAGACCTGAGAACTGCAAAAAATTAACAAACCATTTATAATTAGGAATACAAATATAAAAATAAGGCAAAGGATCTATATTACAAACATCTTTGAAACTTAATATCTTATATCCTTTAAATTTATCACCATGAAGGCTTACATGAGGGTCGTAGAAGAAAATATTTTTATAAATTTTATTTTTTTTTAAATAATTTAATGTCGATTTACCATCATCTCCTATTCCAACAATAACTATATTTGTTGATTTTATATATTGATGAGAAATTTTATTTCTTATGCTGATTAAGCCAGAGTCAATGTCAAGTTGAGTGGTCCTTATTGAATCATAATTATTTAAATTAGATAATTTTTGATTCTTTCTTCTTGTAGAGGAGTTATAATGCATTAATTTTGATTGAATAGAATAAGGCATAGCCATGCACTGAATTCGAGATGATACAGCTAAATGAAATGCACGAGTGGGAAAAATATCCTCATTTCTATAGGTGAAGCCGTCATTTTTATTTATAAAATCTTCTTTTAGAGTTTTTTTATAAAATTCTTTCATTAATAAGTTATTTACTAAAAGAAAATGACTGCTCATTGTTGGAGGTAAAAAACCACCTGCAGAAACATATCTGCCCAATCTAGGTTTACCTATAAGGCCTATCCTTTCGAATTTATTGACTATCGCAACAAGCTCACTTATGGGGTCAAAGTCTATTATTTCAGTATCAGTGTGCATGACAATACTAAAAGAATATTTTGTATAAGATAAGTATTTATATATTCTGTTTTCAGCACTAAGATCATTAGTTGAAATATATTTAATTTCTTTATCAGAAATTTTTTTTAGTTCTTTGAGATCAAAATCTATTTTTTTATAACCCAATAAGTTAATATCATAATTATTTAATGAATATCTATTCAAAGATTTCACCAAAAGAGTAGTGCCAATAAGTGCATCGTGATACGGTATCAAAATTTCTAATTTTTTTTTTGTCATTAAGTTTTATTTCTTTTAAATTTATTTTTAATTCCAATTACAAGTCTATGTTTAAGATATATCCAATCGATGGGTTTTTTCAAAATTTGAAAAAAGAGTGATACAGAATACTTGTAAAGATTATATGATGATAAATATCCAGCATCTGGAGAATCTAAAAAGGTATTATTTGGAAGATTTACTTTACCATTATTCTGAATATATAAGCCGTTATTAATGCCTCCAAAGAAAGTATTAAAGTCATTTTCAATATAATCATGTCCTTTCAATAACCTTACTCTAAAATCATTTCCATATGCCAACCCAGCTAGTATTAGTTTATTTGTAAACCATTTATAGTCTGGAGTGGTAACATAAAAAAAGCTCTTGCCTTCTAAGTAAACTGCGTCATTAAAAGTAATTATAGGTCTATTCAGAAAAGTTTGATTTTTTAAAGGTATTAATCTTTCACAAAAATATATATTCGAATTAATGTAATATGTTTTACAAACCTCAAATGCATCCTCAGCATCTTCCCCTAATCCTAAAATTATTATATTTTTAAAATCTCTAGATCTTTTATTCTTTAATTTCAAAGCATGAATACCGCTAATAAAATTTATTTGTGAATTTCTCATAGAGTCCTTATTTTGTAAGTGGCCAACATCATGAATTTTTCGCCTAGTAGCAGAATTGTAATGGACTAATTTTGAAGAAATAGATCTTGGTAATTCTATTGATTGTACCCTATCGAGACTTGATAATAAAAATGCCTTAGATGGAAAGATATCTTGATTATTAGCTGTAAAACCAACTTGGGGTGTGAATTCATTATTTTCCAAAATAATTTTTTTAAAATAAGACTTCATGACATTATTGTTGATAATACAAAAGTGTGAGCTAATCCATGGCATTATATATTCATCATAACTAGCAATAAAATTTCCAGGATGTAGACTTCCTATAATGCCTATATTGTCATCAATTTTTGAAGCTACTAATATTTCTTTAATTGGATCATGTTCAATTATCTCAATATCAGTGTGAACATAAATGGAAAAATCATATGAGGTATTTGCAGCATAAGAGTACATCCTCTTTTCTTGATTTGGTATTTTAGTATTTATAAAATTTATTGGAAATTTATATTTATCTATTAGTCTAAGATCAAAATCTGGCTCTTCAAAAGAAAGGACATTAATATTTATTTTTTCATTTGTGAAAAAATTGATGGAGTCTATTAATAATTTTAATCCATCGTAAGTCCTATAATAGGGAATTACTATCTCTAAGTTCTTATTCATAGTTTTAAATTAGTTAATGACTTTAAATCATTTAAGTCTTCAATTGCTCTCCATTGTTCTTTAAAAAAAAAACTTTTTACTGTCAAACCTCTCTTTATTGATCTGGTAATGAGTTCTGGCATGGTTAACTTTTGATTTATTTTAGTTAAAGAAAATATCTTCTTATTAATCATATACATACCACAGTTAATATTGCTGATAAATGTAGGCTTTTCTATTATATCAATAATATTTGAATATTTATCAGTTTTAATATCACCATATCTAGACTTAATATCAGTTTTTTTTACACAAACTGTTAAATCAGAATTTTCATTAAGATGAAATTTTTTTAATAGATTTAAATTAATATTTGTTTCGATATCTCCATTTATAATAAAAAAATTTTCAGATATTTGACTATTTTTAATTAGTGACAAGGGCCCTGCCGTCCCTAATGGTTTTTTTTCATCAATGTATTTGATATTTACACCAAGATTAGATCCATTTTTTAAATATGCCTTAATTACGTCTGACATATAACCAGTAGAAATAAAAATAGTTTTAAAATTATATTTTTTAAGTTGTCTTATTATGTTTAAAATAATTGGATCTCCATTTATAGATATCATTGGTTTGGGAATAGAGAATGTAAGTGGCCTCAACCTTGTGCCTAGTCCACCAGCTAGTATTAATGTACTAATATCTTTCATTATTAAGAGTATCAAATAGAGCCGATTCATAATCAAATTTTGGTATCCATGAATATAAATCTTTTGCTAGTAAATTAGATCCTACAATAGTTTTATTTAATTCAGAAGTACTATCATTTATTATAATATTAGAAGAAGAATTTGATGAATTAACAATTTTTTTTGTAAATTCTAATAAACTAATCGGTTTACTTGAGCAAATATTTACTAATTTATTTGAATAATTACTTTTATAAATTAAGTAAATAGCGTTAATAACATCTTTTATATAAATAAAATCAATTTTTTTTCTCATATTTTTTAAAATAATATCCTCATTTCTTAATGCTCGACTCAGAACATTATTAAAAAAATTATTTTTAAAGGGACTATATCCAAAAGTATTAAATAATCTGATTATTGTTGAATTTAATTGATATTTAACTGAATAATTAGTTATTAATTTTTCAGCTTTTATTTTAGTTTTTCCATAAACGTTTTCTGAACTAGTGTGATCACTTTCTTTATAAAGTAAATTATTTTTATGTTTATATACCTCGCTAGATGATAAATGAATCAACTTGATATTAGGATATAATTTAATAATATTTAAAAGGTTTTCAACACCGTCACAATTAACTTTATAAGCGAGTTCAGGATTATTTTCGCAGTATGATTTATCTGAGATGCCAGATAAATTTATGATACAATCAATATTATATAAAATATTATCGTTCAATTTAATAGAATTAATAGAACCTTTCATAATTTGAATATCTTTTTTTAATAAATTAGAAATTTTTCTGTTATTTTCTATAGCTACGAAATCAATATTTTCATTTAATAAAAATTTACATAA
>MDTB01067898.1_pt1 | contig 10053 bp, 9 predicted proteins | sample 811161 | NCBI WGS metagenome assembly MDTB01 (sample SAMN05326650, study PRJNA326480) | marine metagenome | isolation source: seawater | place: Mediterranean Sea | collected 2009
GGGGAAAGAGCAAATCAATTTCTTTTTCATTCAGTTCGCGGAAACTGCCAAGTGGAATTTTATTAAGATGAAGTCCTCCCACCGAGACCCTTCTTAATTTTTTTATTTGGTAGCGGAAATGTCCAAAAACCCTTCGAATTTCCCTTTTTTTCCCATGACCCAACATAACATCCAACCGGGTCTCTCCAATGGGTGATTTCCCCTTGGCTTTGATTTCATCTATCCGCAGGAATTCGCCCTGGTCTTCGATCCCTTGAATCATTAATGGGAGATGCTCACTTGAAAGAGCTTCCTTAATTTCCACCTGATATTTTTTTCTTACCTGCTGGGATGGATGCGTAAGTTTGTGAGCTAATTTACCGTCATTTGTGATGATAACCAAGCCCTCACTATCAACATCCAGCCTTCCGGCGCAAAAAAGTCTGGTTTGGAGCAATCTTCTGGGTAATAGTTCGAAAATCAGTCTGTCCGCATATTCATCGCTATTTGAACATGTGTACCCCTTTGGCTTATTGACCGCAAGCGTGACGGTTTTGGGCATCTGGGCCCGGACGACTTTTCCGCTTACTTTAACGATATCTTCCAGGGGAGACACTCGCTCACCGAGACGGGCCGTCTTTCCATTCACGGTTACTTTTTCATCCTGGATCCAGCTTTCACCCATGCGACGAGAGCAAAGGCCCGCATCGGCCAGAAATTTTTGTAGTTTTGGCCTTTCCAGTGGCGAGTTTTTGGATGAGTCTTGAGAAGTCATGAAACTTGTGTGTTGCTTTACGTCTACGAATTTAGCATTTGTCAATTGAAGAGCTCTTAAAAAAGCTTTAAGGGTGATAAGGATATTTAATGAGTGAGGATTTAGAAAACAAAAAAACAGCAGTTGTAACAGGGGCGGGAAGGGGAATCGGAAAGAGTATTGCCGAGGCTTTGGCTCGCGATGGCATTGAAGTCTATTGTGTCAGCAAAACGGAATCATCCTGTGGTGCGGCTGCAGAAGAAATTCGTGCGAATGGTGGAGTGGCTCATGCCTTACCCATCGATGTTTCATCAGGGGAAGAGATTAGAACTGCCTGTGATAAGCTTTTGGAGGAAAAGGGTTGTATTGATATTCTCGTCAATAATGCGGGGATTACTCGCGATAACTTACTTTTCCGGATGGAGGAGGATGACTGGAATGCCGTCCTCACCACCAACTTAACCAGCTGTTTCCATTGGATTAAGGCGTTAGGCCGTCCCATGACCCGTAAAAGATGGGGTCGGATTGTAAATGTGTCATCTGTAGTCGGACTTACCGGAAATGCAGGGCAGGCAAATTATGCCGCAGCCAAAGCCGGGATGATCGGACTTACCAAGAGTCTGGCCCGTGAATTCTCTGCCCGTTCCGTTACGGTTAATGCAATTGCACCCGGGTTTATCGACACAGATATGACCTCCGGTTTGGATGACCGAGTGAAAGAAGTCGCCCTTGGTACTATTCCCCTTAAAAGATTCGGTAAAGTTGAAGATATTGCCGAAATGACCTCTTTTTTATGTTCAGAAAAAGCATCCTATGTCACCGGACAAGTTTTTACGGTTGACGGAGGCATGGTCATGTGAACATGAAGAAATCATAAATTAACCAATATTAAATACTATGTCTGAAAACAACGCCGATCGCGTAAAGAAAATTATTGTTAGTCAACTCAATGTCAGTGAAGAGCAGGTAACTCCTGAAGCCAGTTTCATCGATGATTTAGGTGCGGACTCCTTGGACCAAGTTGAACTAGTCATGGCCCTTGAAGAAGAATTCGACACGGAGATCCCCGAAGAAGAAGCAGAAAAGCTTCAAACGGTTGGTTCCGTAATCAAATATGTTGAAACCAATCTTTCTTCTTAGAACAATTTAAACTCGGCGAGTGGATGGGAATGCACTCATTGAAGGTAATTTCCAAGTAGATATGAACCAAGTTGTCGTAACAGGAATGGGTGTGCTGACTTCGGTGGGAACCGGAGTCGAAAACTATTGGGATGGCTTACTGTCTGGCAAATCCGGAATCACTGCAGTAACTCGCTTTGATTCCTCAGATATAGCCAGTAAAGTTGCATCCGAAATCAATGATTTTAATCCTGAGGATTATATGGATCCCAAGGAAGCCAGACGAAATGACCGTTATGCACAGCTTGCTTTGGCCGCTGCTCATCATGCTCTTAAAGATTCAGGATTAACCAGGGATGATTTAGTCCCGGATCGTACCGGCGTGATCGTTGGCTCAGGCATAGGTGGGATGGAGACAATCGAGAAGCAGATGACAACCCTCATCCAGCGGGGACCACGACGCGTGTCACCCTTTATGATTCCCTCCCTTATTGCCAATATTGCAGGAGGCATCATCGCGATTGATCTTGGGGCGAACGGGCCAAATTATTCGCCCGTGAGTGCCTGTGCATCCGGCTCTCATGCGATAGGGGAAGCATTTGAAATGATCCGTCGCGGAGCAGCGGATATGATCTTTGCAGGAGGTAGCGAGGCCGCCGTTACCCGTATTGGATTTGCCGGCTTTTCCTCGATGAAAGCAATGAGTACGAATTTTAACGACGATGCCAGTAGGGCATCCCGCCCATTTGATCGTAATCGTGATGGGTTCGTCATGGGAGAAGGTGCCGGAGTATTGGTATTGGAAACCATGGAAAGTGCACAGAAGAGAGGAGCCAAGATTTACGCTGAAATCATCGGATATTCAGCCACTTGTGACGCCTACCATGTGACAACTCCAGATGGTGAGAGTAAAGCCCTCACTCAATGCATGAATCTTGCTATCGGACAGGCACAAATTGACAAAAATTCTGTCAATTATGTGAATGCTCACGGGACATCCACTCCATACAATGATAAATCAGAGACCACCGCTCTGAAAAATGTTTTTGGTGATCATGCCAAGAATGGATTGATGGTCAGCTCCACAAAATCTATGACCGGACATCTACTTGGTGCTGCCGGAGCGATTGAGGCGGCAGCAGTTTGTAAGGCGATTGAAACCAAGGCAGTACCGCCAACGATCAATTACGAAGAGCCTGATCCTGATTGTGATCTGGATTATATACCCAATGAATCACGGGAAGTAGAAGTAGAGGTAGCGATGAGTAATAATTCAGGCTTCGGCGGGCACAACGCATCTTTAGTTTTTCGAAAAGTCTAATTTCTCTCGTATTCACATTGATTGTGCTTGCGACAATTTAATCTTAGATTATTTTAAAACCTTTAGTGTGCACCCGTAGCTCAATTGGATAGAGTGCCTGGCTACGGACCAGGAGGTTGGGGGTTCGACTCCCTCCGGGTGTGCCATTTTAAGCTATTGGCATCTTTACAGCTTAAAAGTAGAAAGAACCTTGTTTTTTCTCTTATTCCTTCTCTGACTTTTCAGAATCACCCATTGGTTCGGGTTTATCCGATTTCTTATCCTTAGCTTCAGGTTTTGGAGCAGCTTCTTTTTCTTCTTTCAAGTTGTCCTGAACTTTGGAATCAGATTCTGATGAAGAAGTAGAGTCTTTAGAAGAGGGTGCTTCTTTGCTTGTCTCTTCGGACTTCTTCTCTTCTTTGTCAGTTGTGGACTTAGAGGCTTCTTGAGATTTTTTATCAGCAGGCGGTTTATCCTCTGTTTTCGGCTCAGAAGAATCTTTTTCCGTTTTGGCAGGTTCCTTTTTGGCTTCAGGGTTAGGTGAATCGGAAATCTTCGAAGAACCATCCTCTTTTTTACTTTCTTTGGATTCTGCCTTCTTGTCAGAATCCTTTTCCTTAATCTCCTTTTTGCCTGAATCTTTGGACGAGTCTTTTTTATCATCCAAATTCTTCGACTTGGAATCTTTTACATCCTTATCGGATTTTTTATCGTCTTCCTTCTTTTTGTCGTCTTTGTCATCATCCTTGTCAGACTTCTCAAGAACAGCGTCTTCGTTTTTAGCTTTCACCTTATTGAGGACTTTTTTCTTTTTCTCCGCTTCTGCTTTGGCTTGGGCCGCCATTTCCTTTCGGGCTGTGATAAAGGAAACCACGCAAAGAATTACGAAAACGAGCAGCAATCCCGCTGAAGCAAGCATGGTGGTGGCTTTTAAGGAAGAAGCATGAATGATTCCGTAGGTTTCACCCTTGAGCCAGTTCATCTCTGAAATTGCACCAGGCAGCATTCTGAAGGCTAACATGATAAACCCAACAAGCCCAATAAGCACAGCAACATGCATGATGTGTTTTTTTGCATTGGGCTTCATTTCTGCACCTTGTACCAGAGCGATGAGAATGATTCCAATGATCCCGGGAATGAAAGCAGTCCAACTTTTGGAAAATTGAAGCGAATCGCCCGGTTTTAATTCAGTCTTGGACTCAATATTTGTCCAATTTGTCGAAGTAATAGTAACGGGGGAGGTGTTTCCGGTGAAATTTTTGTAGACCAAGCGAACTTTGGATCGATTGGCGTCGGTTTCAGCCAAGTTACCAAGCTCACCGGTCTCCGCATGCACGACCAATGCTTCCTGTGTATCTCCTTTGGAGGAGGCGTGCCAAAAGGATTGAGTTTCGTATGCTGTCGAACCTTGCTCTACCGCGTAATTGGCCTGTGATCTATCTTTTGCGTGATTTTGATTCAAGCGATGTACCATCCAGAATGCATATTCTCCAGCCGACTTGCTTGATGGAAAGCCCAAATCCACAGAAACCGAATCGTTCCCATCGGACAGAGTGAACTCAGCATCATCAGCAATTGGACCTGTCAACTTTAAGGACAAGCCAAGATCTTGAAATAAATAACCAGCCAAACCTGTGAGGATCAAGAGTCCGCCGATAATATATGTTGGAATTTTAAGCATCTATTTAAAAAATTGGTAATTGATGATTCAGGCAAGCTTGGAAAGTGATTAATTTCAGCCTAACTTTTTAATATCGAGGAATTTGATTTCTTGCTGTAGTTTATTTGAATGTTTCCTCAATCGACACCTGATATCTTAGTGCAAACAGAAGTTGAGATTGAGCTTGCACAAGTTTGGAAGGTGATCGTTTTAAATGACCCGGTAAATTTAATGAATTATGTGGTCATGGTTTTTCGCAAGGTTTTTGGCTATGGGGAGCAGAAAGCGATTAAGCATATGAAGGAAGTTCATGAGTTGGGTAAGTCAATCCTATGGACCGGTGAGCGTGAACAAGCCGAAAGCTATGTTTTCCAGCTGCAAAAGTGGCGTCTTCAGGCTGTTTTGGAAAAGGATGATTGAATTTCAAATCAAAGTGGATTCTCGAATCCTTCAGGCCATTTTACCGCAATTAGAAAAAACTTTTGGTCGTGCTTCCAAATCGGGTGGTCTCGCTTATGCCTGCCCTAATCCGATGGATGATGATTTTGTGGAGGCATGGGAAAGCGGACTGAAAGAGGAGTTCCTTAATGACCGTAAGGCCTTGGCTCGTCTACTCAGGAACCCCAAGTTTAAACACGGATATGTCGAAGTAGAAGAGGACGAGATAGAAGAATTACTCCGTAGCCTAACCGAGCTTAGACTTACCTTGCGGGACGATGCCCTTAGTGAAATTTCAGATGAGCAACTTGAGCAAGGTGATATAGATCTCCACGCAGAGAAATCGACCGTTCGTATTGGCTATTTTGCCTACCTGGTGATGGCTGAAATTCAGGAAAGACTTATCTCTGAATGTAGCTGAGCCGGTCTAAGAATTTGGTTATTGGCGACCGTGATGCCTCCAAGCATGGCCCCAACGATCCCAATGTAACCTTGGTCGGTACCGGCAAGAAATAAGTTTTTATACTTGGTTGATCCATCTCTTGACTTGGTTGGAGAGCCATAAAGAGTTCCATTTTCGTGACTGGTGAAGCGTTTGATGGTCTTGGGTGTAAAGGTGTCTCGTAATATAATTCTATTTGCGATTCCATCCATACTGTCAGCTCCCCCATTCAAGTAGCGAAGACCATTTTGAAGAATACGATCTTCATACTTTTCTTTTTCGTTTGTATATTGTTGCTTTGATAATGAACTCCAAAAAGGAAAATTAGCAGGGTGGGTGATCCGCAGTTTAAAATTAGATGAATCGTTTGCAGACTGATAGTTTTCTGGAATGCAAATCACCCCAGATCGTAAATCCACTGGGTCTTGGGGACAAATATAGTCAAATTTTTCCGAATCATTGAAAAAGACGACCGTTTCTTCCCAGTTTAATTCCTTGGGTGTGCCTTGCATGACGGAAATTGATTCAAGAATAGTAAAATTACCAACTTCCGATTGTTTCTCTTCATGATAGTGGGAAGATAGCAGCGATTCAGTTTCAATGACTCCACAGGTGGAGATAATTTGTTCGGCGATCACATTTTCTCCTGATTCGAGTTCAATTTCTGCAATCTGATCATCGCGAACATGGAATTTACTGACTCCGGTGTTCATTCGTCTTTCGACACCCAGTTCTTTTAACTTTAGGCAAAGAGGGTCCAGGATTGCTCGAATTCCTTGCTCTGGACGGGCAAGCCCCTGCCTGAAAATTGCATCGAATAACATTACAAAAGTAGGGAAATCGATATCATCATGGCGGGCAGACCCGTAATAACAGGTGGGGCAGAGGAGCATTTCTGCCAGAAGAGGCTCGATACTTGAGTCCTTCAATATTTCCCTGGTGGAAAGTTCTGGTGCGTCTACTGAATACGCAGGAAATTCCTCCATTTTTTTTAACAGTTTACCAAAGGCATCTATGCTTGCGGGAAACTTTTCATTTACCTCTTCAAGGAAGTTGGGGAAATTATTGGAAAATCGAAGTTCTTTTTCAGGAAAGGAGATTCTTGAGTAGCTCTGCTCCTTCAGCTGAAGCGAATCGAGAGGTATTCGTAATTGTCTACATAACTTGAAAAGGGGTGATTTTTTTCCTGAGTCCTCAGACGGGAAATTGGTCAGGGCATGCAGTCCAACATCGAACTTCTTTCCTCCTTTGGCGTAAAAACTATTGAGTCCACCAACTACATAATGTTTTTCCAAAATCAGAACTTTTTTTCCAAACATCGCCAAACGTAACGCGGCAGAGAGTCCTGATAGACCTGCACCGATGACAGCTACATCGTATGTGTTATTTTCCACTGCTTGTTAGGAGAATGTATTTAATTCTCCTAAAAAAAAGATAGAAGATTACGCAGCAGCAGATGCTTCGAATTTAGGCAAAAGGTAATTGCCGCAACTATCCAAAGATTCAAGTTCCCGATATTCAGCTTCAGGTACATCGATGCCATGCTGTTTGCGGAGTTCCATGACAATGTCCAAAAAGTCCATTGAATCAAGATCTAGCTGATCACGTAATCTAATCTCAGGCTTCACATCCGTGAGATCTTCATCCGGTGCAATTTCAGCAATAATATCAAGTACAATTTGTTTAATTTTATCCTTTGTCATGTCTAACAAATAAATTTCTATCTTACCCCGAGAATTTTTTCAAGAGCAGAACTGAATTGATTCCAAGCATACCAAATGAATTATTCAATATGACATTGATTCCTCCATCCTTTTCTTTTGGCTGATTAACCACCAAGCCAGGCAAATGACAGGAAGGATCAAGGGTATCCAAGTTGATGGTGGCATGGGCAATGCCGTCATCAAAAGAAGGAAGATTACCAGCCAGTTCTATGGCACCAGCGGCTCCCATGGAATGTCCAATAAAGCTTTTGGTATTGTTCACGAGGGTCGCAGAATTTTCACCAAACACATTACGCACGGCCTTGCATTCCTGCTCATCACCCTGAGGGGTTGAGGTTGCATGGGTGCTGACAAGATCGACATCCTCTGGAGTTAGTTCAGCATTTTCGAGAGCCTGGCGGATACATTCTTCCTGTCTTTCTGGATTAGGTAGAACATAATCCGTTCCATCTGAATTGATACGATAGCCAAGAATTTCCGCAATTATGTTTGCGTCTCTTGCAAGGGCATCTTCCAGTCGTTCCATTACATAGACGCAACCTCCTTCGCTCACGACTATACCATTACGGTCTTTATCGAAGGGACGACTCGCTTTGGTGGGATCATCATGTGACGCTAGAGCTCCTTGACTTTTAAAACCGGCAAAAATGCCAAACGCCCGGATACTCTCACTGACTCCCCCGGCTAGGGCTTGATCACATTCTCCAAGGCGCAACATTTGTACACCCTGGATGATCCCCGCATTTCCGGCGGCACAGGCAGCACCTATGGTGTAATGAGGGCCGGTCAGCCCAAGATTAACGGTAATTTCACCCGCCGGGTTGTTGGCAACGGTTCTCGGGTTGTGATGATGGGTCCAGTATTTGACATCTTCATCATAATGATCGACCAATTGGCAAACTTCCGTCTCTGTCTCCACATTTCCATGTTCGGTAATGCCAAGATAAACACCAATTCGGGAAGGATTTAAAATGTTAAGGGAAAGACCCGCATTTTGCAGGGCTTCATGGGCACAATAAATACCAATTCCACCTGCTCTTGTTCCCACTCTTACTTCCTTGCGGTTCTGATATTTTGTTTTTTCAAATTCGCAAACACCGGCCGCCTGCTCGCCCATATTACGAACGGGGAATTTGACCACTCCGCTTTTACCTTCGAGAAGAGCCTGTCGAAAAGTAGGCAGGTCATTTCCCAAAGGACAGGTAAGTCCAACTCCGGTTATGACGATTCTTTGTGGATGCATGAAAAAAGATTAAGTAAGGGCTTTTCTTTGAATGTAATAATTCCTGATAAAAGGCAAGGTATACTCGTGCAAGAACTATAGTCTAGTAGCGAATCTCAAAAACATCAATTCGCTTGCGAAGCGTGGCTCGGGTTATACCCAGGAGTGCGGATGCCTTTACTTGATTTCCCCCACACTCTTTCAGGGCTCTTTGTATAATTTCTTTTTCAACGGTTTCGATTAGATTACGATCCGTATTTTGCCTGGCATGGGCGTAAGCGATGTCGAAACTTTCCTCGATACTGATTGAACTGGGTGCATTAGATCCCGAGAAATCCTGCCCATCCTGCACATTCTTCTCACCAAAATTAATCCGATCATCTTGAGCCTCGCTAGTAGGTAGCACGCTGGGAGTCCGATTGGGGGAATCATGCACTTCTGAAAAAACACTTGTTTGTGCCACCTGTTTATCATCAGATTTGGATTCGGAAGAAGGTTTGTTTTCAATCTCGGAAATTAGGGTAGCCGGCAGATCTTTGCTGAGGATTCTTTTACCTTTGGAAATAACGGAAGCTGAATGAAGAACATTTTCCAATTCTCTGACATTTCCCGGCCATGGATAACGACCTAATAAGTCCATGGCCTCTTTGGAAATTTCTGCGGTCCCGGTGCTCTTTTCACTGTTAAGGCGTTGCAACATAAAATCTACCAATTCAGGAAGATCTTCCATTCTTTCCCGAAGGGCAGGGGTTTTGATTCGTACGACATTTAGTCTGTAGTATAAATCTTCGCGAAAGGTTTTTTCCAGAACCATTTCCTCAAGGTTCTTGTGTGTGGCTGCAAGCAACCTTACATCCACTTTTTTTACTTTGGTTGCTCCCACTCTTTGGATTTCACCTTCTTGAATAGCCCGAAGAATCTTTGTCTGAGTAGGAAGTTGCATGTCGCCAATCTCATCGAGAAAAAGAGTGCCTCCATGGCATAATTCAAATTGCCCGGCCTTGGCTTCGGTGGCTCCGGTGAACGAGCCTTTTTCATGCCCAAAAAGCTCACTTTCTATAAGATTTTCAGGTATTGCAGCACAATTGACGGCATGAAAGGGAGCATCTGAACGGTGGCTGTGTCGGTGGATACATCTGGCAACCAATTCTTTTCCGGTTCCACTCTCACCGGTAATCATTATCGTTGCTTCGGATGCAGCAACCTGACCGACTTGCTTAAGGACCTGCTGCATCTTCTCTCCACTGCCTACAATACCTTCTGCGTAATCAGCTGAATTGAGAAGGTGCTCGTAGGCATCTTCACTATTCAGGGAATCTTTACTTGCTTTGAGAGCTTTGCTGACCAGTTCTTTCAATTTTGCCAGATCGAACGGCTTGAGCACATAGTCAAAAGCACCATGTTTCATCGCTTCA
>MDTB01118304.1_pt1 | contig 10053 bp, 12 predicted proteins | sample 811161 | NCBI WGS metagenome assembly MDTB01 (sample SAMN05326650, study PRJNA326480) | marine metagenome | isolation source: seawater | place: Mediterranean Sea | collected 2009
ATTTAAAGAGGATATATGTTATGCAACTACAAATCGTCAATCAGCAGTAAAAAATATAGCAAAACAATGTGATATGTTTTTTGTATTAGGAAGCCGAAATTCCTCAAATTCTGTAAGGTTGGTTGAAGTTGCTCAACAGTCAGGTTGTAATAACTCTGAATTAATTCATTCAGAAAGTATAGTTCCTTTTGATAAAATTGAAAAATGTACAATCATTGGTGTATCTTCAGGAGCATCAGCTCCAGAAGTTTTAGTTGAAGAGTTTATTAATAAAATTAAAACAAAATTTGAGGTTAAGATGGAAGAAGTTGAGATAGTAAAAGAAAATATTATTTTTAAAGTTCCAGGAAAATTGAATTAATGGCTGTATATACAAAAATAAATAATAAGGATGTATTGTTATTATCAAAGGAATTTAATCTTAAAAAAATAATAAGATTTCAAGGAATTAAACAAGGTATAGAAAATACAAATTATTTATTAAAAGATAAAAATAATAAATATATATTAACAATTTTTGAAAAAAGAGTTAAAACAAAAGATCTACCTTTTTTTATGAAATTAATGGATAGTCTTAACCAGAGAAAGATTAATTGTCCAAAACCACTTAAAGACAAAAATGGAAAATATTTAGCTCTGATAAAAAACAAATCTGCTTGTATCGTTACTTTTTTAAAAGGGAAAGATAAAAATATTTTAGATTACAAAAATTGTTATGATACGGGAAAAAATATTGCAAAGCTCCACAAAGCTTCTCATAAAATAAAACTGTATAGAAAAAATTCTATGTCGATTAATAATTTAGATACTTTATTAAAAAGTATACGTTTTAAATCCAAAACTATTTCACCGGACCTCAAATCTGTATTAACTGAAAATTTAAAAGAAATTAAAAAAGACTGGCCTAAGAATATTCCAAAAGGAATTATTCATGGTGATTTATTTATTGATAATATTTTTTTTAATAAAAATAAGTTAGTAGGATTCATAGATTTTTACTTTTCTTCTAATGATTATTTAATGTATGAGATAGCAATTTGTATAAATGCTCTATGTTTTGATAAGAAAAATAATAAATTTATATTGAATAATAAAAAAGTTAAAAGTTTAATAAATGGTTATCAAAGTATAAAAAAAATTTCCCAAAAAGAAAAGGATGCCCTAAATATACTCTGTAGAGGTGCAGCTATCAGATATCTTTTAACAAGAATATATGATTATTTTAATACTCCAAAAACAGCACTCATTAATATTAAAGATCCTAAAGAGTACTTTCAAAAACTGATCATACACAACAATCTAAATAACTATAAAGACTATTATAAATAATGATAAAAATTTATACAGATGGTTCATGCTTAAATAACCCAGGTAATGGAGGTTGGGCAGCTATTATAAATGATAATGGTGCAATAAAAAAAATAAGTGGAAAAGAAAAAGATACAACTAATAATAAAATGGAATTAATGGCTCCTATTAATGCTCTTAAAAAAATTGATAAAAAAGAGCAAATTGAAATATATACAGATTCGAAATATGTAAAATTAGGTATAACAGAGTGGATTCATAAATGGTCCAAAAATAACTGGAAAACATCCAAAAAAGAAAACGTAAAAAATAAAGAATTATGGTTAGAGCTCTTTAAGCTTTCAAAATCTTTTGAAATAAACTGGATATGGGTTAAAGCTCATGCGGGAAATCCTCTTAATGAGGAAGTTGATTCACTTGCTAAAAAAGCAGCTGAATCAAACGAAATTTAGAAAATTTTCTGCCGCAGATATTTCACAAGAACCTGTTTCTTTTTCCTCTTGTATCTTAATAATTTTTAAGTTGTCAATTAACATGGTGTATCTATTCGATCTAATACCTAGTCCTCTTGCACTTTTATCAACTTCTGCACCAATTGATTTAGTAAAATTTAAGAAGGGATCTCCTATCATCAAGATTTTACTTTCTACGTTTTGACTTTTTCCCCAAGCATCCATTACAAAGGGGTCATTAGCTGAAATACAAATTATATGATCAACCCCTTTAGATTTATATTTATTATGAGCACTCACATAACTTGGCAAATGTTTGGCAGAACAAACAGAGGTATAAGCTCCTGGAAGACCAAATAAAACAACTTTTTTATCTTTTAATAATTCTTGAATATCTTTTTTGATTGGTTCACCGTCTTCTAATAGAAAAACTTCAGCACTTGGAACTTTTTCATTTTCTTTAAGTTTCATTATATTTTTTTTTCTATAAATTGCTTAACTTTATCTAGATTGTTAGGAACTATATCATAATTCTCTTTTTCGTCCAAAATATACTTTAACTTATCAGGAAGGTCAGGTTTAATATTAATTGATCTTTCAATTGCATCTGGAAATTTACATGGGTGCGCTGTTGCTAATGTAACAATATCACCCTCTAGATTTTTTGTTTTAGTTGCAGCAAATCCAATTGCAGTATGAGGGTCAAGTATAACTTTATATTTTTTGTGGATCTCCTTAATTACTCTTAATACTTCAGTTTCTTTTATGCTAGCTGATAAAAAATCTTTTTTAATTTTTAATAATTTTTCTTTAGAGATAATAAATTTTCTATTTTTTTTAATTTCTGACATAATTTTATTAGTTTCAGTATCATTTTGATTATTTAAATCATAAATTAATCTTTCAAAATTACTAGCAATCTGAATATCCATACTTGGTGAAGTTGTTTCAACTACAGCCTCTGCTTCGTACTTTCCGTTGGCAATAGCTCTATGCAAAATATCATTTTGATTTGTTGCGACTATAAGTTTATCTATTGGAAGTCCCATTTTTTTTGACAAGTACCCAGCATATACATCTCCAAAGTTTCCAGTGGGTACAGAAAAATTAATTGGCTTATCATTATTTAGTAAAAAATATGTATAAAAATAATAAACAGCTTGAGCAATAATTCTTGCCCAGTTTATAGAGTTAACTCCAGACATATTTATTGATGAAGAAAATTCTCTATCTGAGAACATAGACTTGACTAAATTTTGACAATCATCAAAGTTGCCTTTTATAGCAATATTAAAAACATTATTATCTTTAACAGTCGACATTAATTTTCTTTGTACAATAGAAATTTTTTTATGAGGATGTAAAATAAATATATTCATATTTTTTTTACTCTTGATAGCATCTATTGCAGCAGCACCAGTGTCCCCAGATGTAGCAACAATAATATTTATATTTTGATTATTTTTTTTTAGATAATATTCATAAAAATTGCCCAATAATTGCATTGCTATATCTTTAAATGCTAATGTTGGACCGTGAAATAACTCAAGAATATTAATATTTTCAATTTTAACAAGACTAACGGCCTCCTCTTTTCTAAAAACAGCATATGATTTTTGGATTATTTTTGATAGTTCCTTGTCTGACATAAAGTCTCCAATGAACGGAAATATGATTTTATTTGCAAGTTCTTGATAACTTAATTTACTCATTAAATTAAGTTCTTCATTGGAAAATTTTTTTAAAGATTTCGGAACAAATAATCCACCATCATCAGCTAAACCTTTGATAAAAACTTGTTCGAAACTGTACTCTTTTGAGTTATTTCTTGTACTTATATATTTCATCTTTGATTACAAAATACTCTATCGTAATTTTTTTTTGTAGCAATATTTAAATTAGATTATCTATTAAAAATAATACAAAGATCAAAAATAAATATAAAATTGAATAACCAAAGACTTTTTTTGCATTTTTTAAATCAAATCTATTTTTTTTATATCTATATAATTCATAACAAATTAAATTATAATAAATTGTAAGAATTAATGCTGGCAACAAATAGATCAAACCTGAAAAACCAATCCAGTAAGGAAATATAATAATAGGTAGCATTAATAAAGAATAAATAAAAATATATATTTTTGTTTTTTCAATACCATCTGTTAAAGGTAACATTGGAATTTTTGCTTTCTTATAATCATCAGCTTTATATAAACTCAATGCCCAAAAGTGAGATGGTGTCCAAAAAAAAATTATTAGAAATAATGTTATTGGCTCTAAGCTTATTGAATTAGTAGCTATAGTCCATCCTATAACTGGTGGTAATGCTCCAGCTGCTCCACCAATAACAATATTTTGTGGTGTTTTTCTTTTCAGCCATATTGTATAGACAAAAAGATAAAAAAATATTGTAAATAATAATAAAGAAGCAGATAGAAAATTTGCAAAATAATTTAAAGATCCAACTGAAAAAATAGACAATAATACTCCAAATGTAAGAGCTTGATTTCTATTAATTTTACCTGTTGGAATTGGTCTCAAACATGTTCTTGTCATTAAGGCATCTAAATCTGACTCATACCACATATTTAGACACCCTGCTGCACCCGCACCAAATGCCACCAGAACTATACCTATCATAGCATCAATAGTATTTGTGTTTGAATTTGAAGTTAAGAAGCCAACAGCACAAGTAAATATAACAAGTGACATAACTCTTGGCTTCATCAACAGATATAAAGATTTAATAAAGTTACTAGAATCTAAAAAAAATATTTTTTTTTTAATCATATTAAGTAATACTAATTTATATTAATAAAAACAATTATCAGATTGAATGCTGCTATTCTACATTTATTAGAACAAAAACTAGGATTAATACCATACCAATAATGAGTACATGATTTCCCAAATCAAACATCCCTATTTGTTTATTTTTTTTATCAATAAACCTCCTGTTAAGCGGCATATTGTCATAAGGATTTATTTTAATACTAGGATTATCATTTTTTTGACTTTCAATTTTTATTGAAGTTGCAAACCATGTTGCATAAATAAAAACAATTATAAATATTAATGCGCCTGCAAGTACTGTGTATCCCGTCATAATAATTTATCCTCCAGTAAAAAAATATAATAATCTTGTAAAAACAGTATACTTTCCTTCAGCAACCATAAGTACAATAAAACATGCTATTGCAGTCATTGGCCACAAAAGAACGTTTACTAATGCATAACGTTCCCAAAACAAATGCATAAAAAATGCCATAATTAACCCAGCTTTTAAAAACATAAATATTAGAATTAAAGACCATCTCAACAAACCTTGAAAAGCATACCAATCAACCATGTAGGAAAAAAAACTAAGCACAAACAATAAGCCCCAAATCCAAAGATATATGCCTATCTTATGTGTGCTTGATTCTTCTTTTTTCTTTGTTTCTTCCATATTCTATTTTACCATAAATAAAAAAATGCAAATATAAACACCCAAACTAAGTCTACAAAATGCCAGTAAAGCCCAAGAATTTCAATTTCTACATAGCCACCCTTCATGGTAGTGAACCAGCCTCTTTTTTCATTATCAAAATGACCAGCAAAAGTTTTATATGCATAAATAAATAAAAAAATTACCCCTATTGAAACATGAAATCCATGAAAACCTGTAATCATGAAAAAATATGAACCAAATTGTTTTGCTCCAAATGGATTTTCCCAAGGTCTAACACCTTCATGTATTAATTTTGACCATTCAAACACTTGCATTCCAACAAAAGTAAGTCCTCCAATTGCTGTAGCTAATATAAGCCAACCACACATTTTTCTATTTTTTTCATAACCGTATTTGACAGCTAGGGCCATAGTTCCACTACTTGTAATTAAAACAAATGTCATTATTGCAATCAATAATAACGGAACAGGAACACTTCCAACATGCAAAGAAAAAACTTCACTTGTGTTAGGCCAATCTACAACAGTAGAAGCTCTTCCTTTCATATATGAAATTAAAAAACAACTAAATACAAAAGTGTCACTTAATAAAAAAATCCACATCATTACTTTTCCCCATTGAACACCCTTAAACATAGTTTGGTCAGAGCTAGTATCTTCAGCCATCCCTTGAAATCCTGGTTTAAGTGTGAAGCCCTCTATTTTTGGATCAGACATGTTTTTCCTTTAAGTTTTTTCTACTTCAGCATTTATAACTTCACTTGGAGGTGTTGTTTGGGTTATATAATCCTTTTTTGCTCCAGGTACATTAAAATCATAAGGCCATCTATAAATTACTGGAAGCTTCTCACCCCAATTACCATGTGTTGGAGGAACATCAGGAGTCAACCATTCTAAAGAGTTTGCTTTCCATGGATTTTTGCCAGCTGGCTTTCCAATTCTCAAACTTACTACAATATTGTAAATAAAAATCAGTTGTGACAAACCAACAATTAAAGCTGCTACAGTTATAAATTCATTCATACCAATAGCTGAAGTAACATATGGGCTATTATACATTTCATAGTACCTTCTTGGTACTCCAATAAAACCAAGATAATGCATTGGAAAATAAATCGAGTATGCTCCTAGAAAGGTAAACCAAAAATGCCACTTACCTAATTTTTCACTCATCATTCTTCCAGTAACTAAGGGAAACCAATGATAAACAGCTCCCATGATCACCATAAGAGGTGCTATTCCCATTACCATATGAAAATGAGCTACAACAAAATATGTATCTGATAAAGGAATGTCTACCGCTACATTTCCTAAAAATATTCCAGTAATACCTCCATTTACGAAGGTTACGATAAAACCTAAAGAGAAAAGCATTACAGTATTCATTCTTATGTTTGCTCTAAAAAGTGTTACTATCCAATTATAAACTTTCAGTGCTGTTGGAACGGCAATAATGAGTGTTGTTGTTGCAAAGAAAAACCCAAACCAAGGATTCATTCCGCTTACATACATATGATGGGCCCAAACAAAGAAACTTAATGCTCCTATACCAACAATGGCCCAAACCATCATTCGATATCCAAAAATATTTTTTCTTGCGTGTACAGAAATTAAATCAGATACAATTCCAAAAGCAGGTAGGGCTACTATATAAACTTCAGGATGCCCAAAAAACCAGAACAAATGTTGAAAAAGAACAGGGCTTCCCCCACCATAATCCAGTACCTCTCCAGCTTGCAGTATTGCTGGCATAAAGAAGCTGGTTTCAAGAATTTTATCTAATGTCATCATAATACAACTTACTAATAATGCTGGAAAAGCTAGCATTGCTAGAGCAGTGGCAGTAAAAATTCCCCATATTGTTAAGGGCATTCTCATCAAAGTCATGCCTCTAGTACGAGCTTGCAGAATAGTAATTATATAATTTAATCCACCCATTGTGAAACCAATCACAAATAAAGATAAAGAAACAAGCATCAAAATAATTCCCATGCCCGCCCCTGGACTTCCTGGCAAAATTGCTTGGGGTGGGTAAAGAGTCCACCCTGCTCCAGTTGGTCCGCCTGGAACAAAAAAACTGGCCATTAGAACTGCAACAGCAATAAAAAACATCCAGAAACTAATCATATTTACATATGGGAAAACCATATCTCTTGCACCAACCATTAATGGAATTAAATAATTACCAAAGCCCCCCAAAAATAGTGCAGTTAAAAAATAAACCACCATTATCATTCCATGCATTGTTACAAATTGATAATAGTGTTCAGCAGTAATGAATGGAACTAAGTCTGGATAGCCTAATTGTAATCGCATTAACCATGAAAGAATAAGACCAACAATTCCAGTAAATACAGCTGTAAGAAAATACTGAACTCCAATAATTTTTGCATCCTGACAAAATACCCACTTAGTAATAAAACTGTGACCATGATAAAGATCTTGTTCAGGGTTTTCGGCAGGTCTTACGTAGTCTATATCTTTTACCGACCCTCCAGACGAACCTGAAATTGTTTCAGAAGATTGAGCTTCTAAAGGAGTATTTTGATTATTATATTCGTCTGACATATTGCTTCCTTATATTTTCATTTTAATCACTATTTTTTGCGATTAATGTTGTTTTTAATTTATTATTTTCTTTTTTAGCTATTAAATCTGAAAAAGTTTCTTGTTCATTAAGCCAATTTTTATAATCACTTTCATTATCGACTATAACTTTTGCTCTCATAGCATAATGACCAACTCCACAATATTCTGCACATAAAACTTCATACTCACCTACTTTGTTGGGTTCAAACCAATAATAAGAAATTATTCCAGGAATTGCGTCCATTTTTGCTCTGAATTGAGGGACATAATAGTTGTGAAGAACATCAAGAGATCTTAATAAAATTTTTACAGGTCTATCTGTTTTTAGATGAAGTACATCACTTTGTATTAAAATATCATCTTTGCCATTTGGATCATCTAAATTTATCCCAAAAGGATTATCATCATTAATATTGATTACCTTTGCAGTACCTAATATTCCATCTTCACCAGGCAATCTGTACATCCATCCCCACTGCCAAGCATTTACTTCTATATTCAAAGCATTTTTTGGAGTATTGATATAATTATTATAAACAAATAATCCTGGGGCCAAAAGGGCTATAACTCCAACAGTAGTTGCAATAGTTAATATTTTTTCTAATTTGTGGTCTTCTGGTTTATATTCAACTTTACGGCCTTCTTTATAAGAGTATTTTAAAACGCAATAAACCATAAATAGACAAACTAAAATAAATACTCCTCCGCCTATCCAAAAAGTTAAATTAATTGTATCATCCATTGCCCCCCAGTTTGAAGCAATGTCTGTCCACCACCATGGAGTAAATATATGGAACAAAACTGAACCAATAATTACTGCTAAGAATATTATTCCTGCGTGCATAACTACCCTCTCCTAAAACGTACAAAAGAAATATACATTAATCTAGCGACAAAATGTCATAATAAACTACCCGATGAAGTTGCATAATATTGAATTATGCTTGGAAAACTTGGAATTTTTGCAACTATAGTTATTTTAGTTTTTTTATTTTTTATTGTCATTTCTTATGGAGCTGGTTTCTTTTCAAAGGGAGAAAAAAGTCCACAAATAAAAAAATACTTAAAATCAGTTAATATTTTATTAGTTTTTATTATTAGTGTGGGAACTATTTTAATTTTTTTTCTTTAACTAATTAAGTAAGTAAAGCTTTACACCACTCAATTACAGTATCATTAAAAACAAACATAATTAAAAAAAACACAATCCAAACAATTAATAAAAAAATCCAATAGAGTGATAATGCGTCAATACTTTTTTGTTCGTTTATAATTTGATCTGTTTTAAGTTTATTTACTTTAGAAAAAATTTTTCCCCAAAAAAATAATCCTCCTAAAAGGTGTAATCCGTGAAGAGCAGTAAAAATGTAAAAAGAAGAAAAATAATTATTTGTGGAAACATAATTGCCTTTTTCCATTAATTCAAACCAAAAAAATATTTGACCAAATAAAAAAGCGTAACTTAAAAAACCAACTATAAGTAAATTAGTTTTAATTTTTTCAAATTTATTATTCTTTAAATCATTTGTAATTTTATTAAAAAAATAAGTTACAATTAATAAAATTAAAGTATTTAACCACAATAAATTTGGTTTTAATAAATATCCAGTATCCTGACTAACTGGTATGCTGTAAAGATATCCAGTTACAACTAAAGAAAATAATGCGGTACTCACACCAAAGATAACTATAACTGCTGATGTTTGAAGTGATATATTAAAAGTTTTACCTTGGTGATAGTTATCGACTTCAATCTGTTTTTTTTCCCAAGGTTTATCTGATAATGCACCAAAAAGTTTTTTAAAAAATTTAGACATATTTATAATATATAATATATTAATATATAAATTATGAAATTGAAGACATCAATAAGTATACTAGGTGGTTGTTTGTTAATTTTTTTATTTATAATGCTACCTATTGTCATGTCTATACAAGAAAAAAAGGGAGATATTGTTGCATCGTACACTGGATCTTCGTTTACTTTAAAGGATGTAAATAATAAAACTATAACAGAAAAATCTTTCCAAGGTCCATTAACTGCAATTTTTTTTGGTTTTACAAACTGTCCAGATATATGTCCAATGACTTTAGATAATCTTGATCAAGTTATTGATAAATTAGACGACAGTAAACACAAAAAATTAAAAGTTTTTTTTGTAAGTATTGATCCTGAGAGAGATAGCCCTCAAATAATTAAAGATTATTTAGATTCTTTTAAAAATAAGATTTACGGAATAACTGGAGATCC
>MDTB01142420.1_pt1 | contig 10053 bp, 4 predicted proteins | sample 811161 | NCBI WGS metagenome assembly MDTB01 (sample SAMN05326650, study PRJNA326480) | marine metagenome | isolation source: seawater | place: Mediterranean Sea | collected 2009
AACACCCACGCTAAAAAGACCTGTTTATGTAAGAAAGTCAGCTACACAAATAGAGGTTTTTCCAACTACTTTAACTATGGGATTATTATCTCATGATTATGTTAAAAAACCAACAATAGTAGTTTTAGGATATAATACAGCTACTGGAGCATATGATTCAAGCACATCTACAAACTTTGAGCTTCATCCATCTGAAGAAGCTAACTTAGTTATAAAAATATTACAACTAATAGGTATTATCATAAAAGATCCAGGTTTGTATCAAATATCATCTCAAGAAGAAATAAAAGATTTACAACAAGAAAAAGCATAATAAATGGGATTATTAGGAACAACTACAGCAGAATCTTATTATACTCAATCTCAATCGTTTACTGGTAACGGATCAAATAAAGCGTTTGTACTTACAAAAACAAATTTTCCAACATTACCAGCTGCAATAACTGATTTTGAAGTTTTTATAAATGAAATTATAATAAGTCCAAATAATTATACTTATGCGTTAAGTGGATCTGGTGACAGTCAAGTTGGTACTATTACTTTTACTAATACTAATGTAAACACTGACGTACAAGAGTCTGATGGAGCACCAAAAAACGCATTAACTGTATTAGCAAGAGAAATTGGTGAAACAGAACAGTATGGTAATTATCAATATGTAGATATTGAAGATATTATAAATAACTTTATAGTATCTTATGTTGGTGAAGGAAAAATAATAAATAAAGTTAGAAAAGCAGATATAGCTTTTCATGCACAAAGAGCTATACAAGAATTTAGTTATGATACTTTTAGATCAACTAAATCTCAAGAAATAGAAGTTCCACCTGCATTAACAATGATATTACCACAAGATTTTGTTAATCATGTAAAAATGTCATACAAAGATGACTCTGGTGTTGAAAGAGTTATATATCCAGTTAGATTTACTAGTAATCCTACTTCTTTGTTACAAGACTCAGATTATAAGTATTTGTTTGATTCAAATGGAGATTTACAAAAAGCATTTAATTCTAACACTTGGAACGATTTTAAAAAACCAACAGGCAACACAACTGAGTACCAACAACAAGAAGCTTTAAGTGAAGTTGATTTAAATGCCATGGGTGGTAGATATGGTTTGGAACCAGAGAGAGGACAGAGTAATGGTTCATATTTTATAGATTATAAAAGAGGTAATATATATTTTAGCTCTAATATGCTTGGTAAAATAATTACTTTAAAATATATAAGTGATGGCTTAGCTACTGATGCTGAAATGGTTGTACATAAATTTGCAGAAGAAGCAATGTATAAATACTTGGCCCATGCTGTTTTAGCAACAAAGATTAATGTACCAGAATACATAGTAAATAGATTTAAAAAAGAGAGGTTTGCAGCAACTAGAAATGCAAAAATAAGATTATCTAACCTTAAGTCCGAAGAGCTTGCTCAAGTAATGAGAGGTAAGTCAAAGCAAATTAAACATTAACACATGCCAGAAATATCAAATAACTTTAGATTAGGTAGGATGGAGAAGGACCTAGACGATCGTTTGGTTCCTAATGGTGCATATAGAGATGCTTTAAACGTAGAAGTTGCTACATCTGAAGGATCTGATGTTGGTGCTTTACAAAAAGTTTTAGGTAATGCTTTAATATCTGGACTACCAACACTAACAAATGCTACTTGTATAGGTTCAGTTAGAGATACTCAAAACAATAAAATATATTGGTTTATAGAGTCTAGCACAGCTGATTTAATAGCAGAATATGATGGCACAAACATAGATTTAATATTGGTAGATGCTGGTGCAACTGCAAAAGTAAACGGAGCAACAAGTAGTACTACAACTTTAGTGGTTGATACTAATGTTGGAACAATACAGGTTGGTGATACTTTAACTGGTAATGGTGTTAGTGGAGATGTAACAGTTACTACGGTAACTAATCAAAATAACCTGGTTTTATCTTCTGCTCAAAGTATATCTGATAATACAGATCTAACATTTAAAAGTGTTTTAAAATTTAATACTAGTAATTTAATATTAGGTGTTAATATATTAGATCAAGTTTTATACTTTACTGATAATTTAAATGAACCAAGAAGAGTAGATATAGAATATTGGAGAGCTAAAACTGGTACAAGTTTAACAACATCAACTGATTTAACTGCAGATAAAATAACTGTAATAAGAAAATCACCTTTAAATGCTTTAACATATACAGATTTACCATCAACAGCTGTTAGTGGCGCAGGAACTATATACGGTGATCAAGTACAAATATTAATAGATGGAAATACTTCTTTAGCATTATCAACATTTACTTTAAATTCATTTGAAGCAATAACTGGCATTACTTTTAGGTTGCAATCAAATGGAAATGCTGTTAGTCCTGAATATCTTGATAATAACGAAGTAACACTAACTAATCCAATAGGTCACGAAGCTGTAATAAGAATAGATAGTTCTACTGGAACTTCACCTAATAAGATATTTAAGGCTACTTTATTAAGTATTGATTCAAATATTGCGGATACAGAATTAGGTAATTCTGTAACTTTTGCAACAAGATCTGAGTTACTTCAATGGCAAAGTAATTCTCCATATAGTAGTGATAGTGATTTAAATTTAAATCAAGTTTTTTTTGGTACTAATAGTAGTGGCGACGCTATAAACAATTATTTAGGTTTACCACAAGGCACGGGAAATGATTCTATATGGAGTACATTTCCTGTTTCAGCTTTTTATACTGTAGATTTATCAGTTTGTATAGTTGGAGCTCCTACATTGTCAAATAGTGGTGGAAGTAAAACCCAATTAAGACTTTTTGCTCAATATTCTTTAGATGAGGGCCAAACTTGGAATGATTTAACTAAAATTAATTTTGGTTCTAGTGAAGCGTCACATAGTGGTGTTTTAGATGCTGATCTTCAAACTTTTTTGGCTAGTAGTAAAACACTGTGCTTTACTCATACAATAGCTGCTGCCCAATATTCAACAGGTACTAACGTTAGGTATAGGTTAAAAAAGACAGGAACAACTAGCGGCCTAATATCTATAACCAATGTAAAGATAGATGATATAGATACACTTGAAGCTGCACAAACAGGTACTATAGCAGCTGGATCTAATTTATCATTAAGAAAAAATGATGGTACATCAACAAATCTTACAGATGTTAATCCTATATCATCAGGTATGATAATAGAAAAGGTTACAGGAGATGGAATACCTTTCTTAACAAGGGTTGAGTCAGTAGACTTTACTAATAGTATTGTTGTTTTAGATAAACCAGTAACAGTTTCAACAGGTGATCATTTAACTTTTAAAGGAACATATTCTGCAATTAGCTCTACGCTTACAGAATATGATGCTGTAGCTAAAGAAGCTTTAGGTAAATTTCAAGAAAAGTTTCCAACATTTTCATATAGATACAAATATACTAATAATCAATATTCAACATTTGCACCATTTTCTTTACCAGCGTTTGTACCAGGTAATTTTAGATATTTAACAAAAGATGGATTTAATGCTGGTATGTTAAACAGTATTACTAAAATAACTTTAACAGGTTGGACCACAGATATAAGTTCACAATTTAGTGATACTGCAAATAGTCTAATAGATGAAATAGATATTTTATATAAAACTTCAAATGATCAAAATGTATATGTAGTAGACACTATAAAAAAATCTGGTGGTAGCTTTAGTTCTACTTATGAAGTTGGAGATAATGAAATATATAAAGTATTAGATAATATACAACTTTTAAGAAACTTTGATTCTGTACCTAAAAGAGCATTAGCTCAAGAAATAATAGGTAATAGATTATTATATGCTAATTATACTGAAAGTTTTAATTATACTGGTAATATAGTTTTTACAATAAAAACAATTACAAGAGCAGATCCTTTTAATCAAAAATTTTCTTTAAAATCTAACAGAACATATCAATTTGGTATTGTTCTTCAAGATACTTTTGGTAGAAAAACTCCTGTTTTTACTGGAGAAAATTCATCTAAAGAAATTGATAAAGAAAATTCTATTAAAAATATACAGTTTTTAATAAAAGCTACAAGTACAAGTTTGCCTAGTGAAATAACTCATTTTAAATATTTTATAAAAGAAATATCTAAAGAGTATTATAATATAGCTATATCAAATTATTATGATGATGGTGAAGGTTTTGCTTACTTAGCCATACCTTCAGCTGATAGAAACAAAGTATCAGAAAATGATTATTTAGTTTTTAAGAAACAAAATGGTACAGATCTTAGTTATGATGGAACTCAAGATGAAAATAGATTTAAAGTAATAGATATAAAAAATGATCCTCCTCAAATATTAAATAGAGATATAGCAGTTACTAATAGTTTTGGTTGTGGTTTTGGTGATAAATTTGGTTCTCAAACTGCGTTAGTTTATAAAAAAGCTGGTATGTCACCTGTTAATGGCTTTAATAAAATACAAATTGCAGCTATGGGTACAAGTAATTATATAACTGCAGACCCACAAGCATTACTAAAGCCTGGTGCAAAAATAAGATTTAAAGCAGTATCTAGTTTAAGATACACAAAAGCTTACGAAATATCAAGTGTTAGAACTGCTGGTAATGCTGGAAGTACCTTAACTGCAGAAGTTACTTTTAAAAATTTTTTTACTGAAGATGTTGATCAGCTTTACGATGATGATAATAAAATACTTGGAAAAACAACAGAATTTGTAACAGAATCTGAAACTATAGGTAATAGTAATTTTGATGGAAAGTTTTTTGTTAAAATAAAAGCTAATAAAATATTAAAAGATAATTTTAATACTTATATAGATGAAGGTGATTTTCATGTGTTAGGATCTACTTATACTGTTCCTGCTAGTAATACATCAGATATTGGTTCTTATAAAATTAGTCCTTCTAGTGGTACAGGAACTACAGCTATATTAACTAGTAGTAATACTTTTAACATAAGTACTACTTTAGCAGAAGGTCATGGAGATTCTAAATATGAAGATGATCCTTTTTTTAATAATATATCTACTGGTAATTATATTAGAATATCAGATACTAATTTAAATAATTCATTAAAATTTTCTAATTATTATGAAATAACTTCAGTCACTAAATCTGGTGGTGGTAGTGCAGTCGCTGTATTTACAGTAACATTAGCTACTAATCCATTAGTATCTGTTACTACTAGCGACGTTGTCAGAATAGAAATATTAAATGTAGTAAAAGAATCTGATAGTGATTCTAGTAATCCAGCAGTTTTTGAAGTAGAACCAGAAAATGGTTTACTTGATTTATATTATGAAACTCAAGAAACTTTTCCAATATCTCTTTTACCTACTTCTGATTCGACAGCAACAGCCGAGGTTTTTGGTGCTGTAAGTGATTCTACTACAGTTGTAGTAGATACAATTTCTTCTACATTAATAGCTGATATGTTAGTAACTGGTACTGGAATAAGTGGTACAGTTAAAATTAATACAGTAGGAAGTCACAATGTATCAAGTAAAAGAACATTAACTCTTTCACATTCTGTAACTCTTGATAATAACACAGAATTAACTTTTACTAAATATCAAGCATTATCATATGCAAACTCAATAAACTTTGGTAATGGTGTTGAATCAGATAGAATTAGGGATGATTTTAATGCACCAGTAATGGGTAAAGGAGTTAGAGTTTCAACTGTAATAGAAGATGTTTATGCAGAAGAAACATTAACTAATAGATTTATATTTTCACAAATATATAATAGTGGTACTGGTATTAATAGATTAAATCAATTTATAATAGCAGATAAAATAACAAAAGATATTAATCCTTCTCATGGCTCTATACAAATAATAAAAACTAGAGATACTGATTTGTTAGCATTATGTGAAGATAAATGTTTTAGAGTGCAGGCTAATAAAGATGCATTATTTACTGCTGATGGTAATACACAAGTAACAGCAAGCACTAATGTTTTAGGTCAAATAATACCTTATGTTGGTGAGTATGGTATATCTAAAAATCCTGAGTCATTTGCGCAGTATGGTTTTAGAGCTTATTTTACTGATAAAGAAAGAGGCGTTGTGTTAAGACTTTCAAGAGATGGTTTAAGTGAAATATCTTCGTTAGGTATGTCTGATTTTTTCTCAGATAAATTAGCAAACGTTACAAGCAATTTGTTTGGTAGTTATGATGATAGAAAAAATTCTTATAACTTAAGCTTTACAAATCAAGCTAATAGTGATCCTACTGAAACAATATCATTTAATGAAAGAATTAATGGTTGGACAAGCAGGATGTCTTTTGTACCAGAAACAGCTATAAGTTTAAATAACAATTACTTTAGCTTTAAAGCTGGTAGCATATATAAACATCATGATACTAGTTCTCATCACAGTAAGTTTTATGGAGTAACTTTAACTAACAAATGTACAGTTAAAATTATAATGAATCAACCAATAGGTCAAGTCAAAAGATTTAAAACATTAAATTATTTAGGAAATCTTGGTTGGTTATTAGATAGTATAACAACTTCTGAAAGTGTAGGTGCAATAAGCTCTGATGGTTTTATAAAGAAAGAAGGTAAATTTTTTGCTACATTAACTGGTAGTAATTCTGACTCATCAAGTCTAAATGCAGACGAATTACAAGTTGAAGGATTAGGTACAATTAGTGGTGTTAGTGGTAACGTATTGACTTTTAGTAATGGAGTAAATAGCAATTTACAAATAGGTGATAATGTTTATTTTTTACTCAACAAAGATGCAGCTTCATATACATCATTAGGTACTGCTACTGCAAAAACAGCTACAACAGTAACAGTTAGTATTACACCTTCTGGATCAATTACAACGCCTGAAAATAAATTTGTACTATTTGATAAAGGTGGAGTTGCAAATCAATCAGGTTTATTAGGTTTCTTTGCAGAAGTTGAATTAAAACATACAACTACTACCGCTGCTGAACTATTTTCAGTAGGTTCAAGGATAGTTTAAATAAGATATTTAAAGTGTAATAATTATAATATAAATATAGATAAATGGCAACAAGGTTAAATGAACAAGGTATAGCTGCTGTAGGTTCTATAGTAGGCGGTTTAGCTCAAGGTATTGGCGGCATGATAGGCCAAAGAAGAAGAAAAAAAGAACAAAGAGATGCTAGAGCTGCTTATGACCAAAGATTACAAGAGTTTGAAAATTTAGATACATCTAATCTTTACGGTAATCTTACTAATCCTTTTGAAGATGCAACTGTAAATACACAAGCAGCTGAATTTACTGCGCAACAACAACAACAAGGTTTAGCTAGCACAATGTCAGCTATGAGTGGAGCAGCTGGCGGTAGTGGTATAGCGGCATTAGCACAGTCTATGGCCAATGTTCAAGGTCAACAAGCTCAAAGAGCTTCTGCAGATATAGCTAGACAAGAACAAGCAAATCAACAAATGATGATGCAACAAGCAGTTCAAAATCAACAATTATCAGCAATGGGAGCTGGCCAAGCTAGAAATTTACAATTTCAACAAGTTAGTGCTTTAGCACAAGCAGATGCTAGAAGACAAGCTATAGCTGATCAAGCTGTTAATCAAGCAAGAGAAGCAATGATAGGCGGCATTGGTGATGTTGTAGGTGGTGTTACTGGTTTAGCTTTAGGAGGTATAGAAAAATAATAAAACCTATAAAATGAGACAACAAAGAATAAGAAGAAGAAATACTAATTTAAATTTAGGCAGAGATCCATTAGGGGCTGGTGTTGCTTATAGTCAAACTGGTTTTGTTGATCTAGGTGGTATACTAAGTGAAAAAATACAACAAGGTGCTAATAGAGCAGCAGCTTTTGAAAAGCAAAGAAGAGATGAATTAAAACTTGAAGAAGAGAAAGCTGGTTTAATGGTTGAAGGTTTTATGTCTAATCTTGCTGAAGGTGTTGATTTAACAGCAATACCAGAAGAAGATAAAGGCATGATTACTCAGTTTTCAATGATACAAAAACAAATATATGCTAATGCTGCGCAAGCAGCAGGTAGTATGAAAGCTGGTAGTCCTGAAAAACTAGAGCAAATAAATATAATGAAACAATCAAATCAACGTCTTAAAAATTTAGAACAACAATACGACTCTTGGGGTGGTATGAAAGAAGATTATTTGCAAGATTTTAGAAATAAAAATTTATCAGAAGCTAATGCACCAAGTACAATGATTAATGCAGCTGGTATATTTACAGGAGAACAACAAAGATCTATTGATGAAAATGGAAATATAATTTTTACAGATCTTAATAATAATACTACAAGGTTGTCTGATATAAAACAACCTTTTGAAAAATCTTATAAAGAAGCTAATTCTATAAATGAAACCATGTTAAAGATTTATAACAAAGGTCAAAAGTTAGATGATACAGAAAAAATGTATTTAAGAAATAATTTATCTACATTAATTGATAATGCTGGTGTTGAAGGTTTACAGTCTTTAGCTTTTGATAAATTAGTAGGAAAGCAAGCATTTTTTAATGAAGAAGAAAGATATTTAATAGAAGCATTAGATACTACTAATCCAGAAGATTTAATTAAAGCTAAAAAAGATTTTAAAAACATATTACTTGACAAAATGATGAGTGTTGCTGATCAACAAGCAACTAGTGGTTTTAATAAAGCTCAAGCAGCTAAAACTCCAAAGGAAAAGAAAAAAACTGCTGTAGAGCTGTTTACAGCTAAGTCAAATCTTTTTTCTGATGAGTTATCAACAGTTGCTACTAATAATCAAATGGCAATTGAAGATAAAGCAGCAACAACTTTATCAGACAAACTAACAATGCAAGTAACTAGAAATTATGGTTATCATGTTTATTACGATAATGAAAACAAAAAATTTGTTTTATTTAAGCCAGATCAAGAAGAAAGCTTTGAAGAAGGAAGAAAATATAACAATAATTCAGCTGGTATAGCTAAAATGTTACAAGAAATTGATTTATCTCTAATAAATTAAAATATGTCAAACGGCAATAATAACTGGTTGGATGTGATGTTTAGTGAGCCAAGCACTGCTCCACCACCTCAAGTAGATACTGAACAAGATGATGTAGATCCTCAAGATACTACAGCAACTAAAGAAGTTGACTGGTTAACTACCATGTTTCAACAACCACAAGTTTTACCTCAACAAACAATTAAACCTGAAGTTAAACAAAAAAGTGATGAAGAAGGTTTTAGTTTATTAAACTCATTTACTGATTCTTTTAACGCTATAACACAAGGAGGTGTAGTTGGATTAACTATGGCAGATGCCACTGATGAGTTTAGCCAAATAATGAGATCTGGAAGTGAGTCTAGTGATGAAGATATACTAAATGCATTTGAATCTATAAAAAAAATAAATAATGCTCCACCAATAAAAGCTATGGAAGAGTGGAGTAAAGCTTATGACAGATATATAGAAAAAGGTGATAATGCAATACAAGCTACATATAAATCTACAATAGAAACAGGAGTTGATGGTTTTCTTGGTGTAATGTCACAAAGCTTAGCTAGTTTAACCAACTTTGAAACTCTTGGTGCAGCTGCTGGAGGGGCAGGTGGTGGAGCTGCTTTAGGTGCTGCTGCTTTTAATCCAATTACTATTGGAGGAGGAGCAGTTTCTGGTGCTTTTGCTGCAGCTAACGCTTATTCTGAATCTGTAAATAGATTTTCTCAAAATATGCAAGCTGCAATTAGAGATGCTGGTAAAGATATTACTCCTGAAACTATAGAAGAATTTTTAAATGATAAAGATCTTTTTGAAAGTGTAAAGATGAGGTCTATAGTCGCAGGTTCTACTATAGGCGTAATTGAAGGTGCTGCTACTTTGCTTGGCGGTAAAGCAGTAACTGCTGTTGGCAAAACAGTAGCTAAAAAAGCTGGTACTAGCGTAATTGGTAAAACAGTTACTAGAGCTGCACAAGGAACAACAGGTGCAGTTATTGAAGGAGCAGGAGGTTCTTTAGGAGAAGCTGGTGCAATGGCTGTAGAAGGAAGAGGTTTTGATACAAAAGAAATAATAATAGAAGGTATAGCTGGAATAGGTGGAGCTCCAAAAACTAT
>MDTB01180518.1_pt1 | contig 10053 bp, 8 predicted proteins | sample 811161 | NCBI WGS metagenome assembly MDTB01 (sample SAMN05326650, study PRJNA326480) | marine metagenome | isolation source: seawater | place: Mediterranean Sea | collected 2009
AAGAAAAAAGATTATACAAATTATATATTTAGTTCTATTTATATAAATAAATTTATATAATTTTTTAGTATCATTATATATAGATTCGCTCATAGAAGAATTTCTATAATAATATAAAAACTAAATATTAAAATGAAAAAAACCTATATTTTAGTTACTGGTTGTGCAGGCTTTGTAGGTATGCATTTATCAAAAAAATTACTTGAAAAAAATTATTTTGTTTATGGTTTGGATGACCTTAACCCTTATTATTCACAAAAGCTTAAAATTGATAGATTAAAAATTTTAAAAAAATATAAAAATTTTAAGTTTTCAAAATTAAATATTTGTAAAAAGAATACTTTGTTCAAGAAATTGAAGAATAAGTATTTTAGTCATGTTTTTCATTTTGCTGCTCAAGCAGGTGTAAGGTATTCATTGATAAATCCAGACAGTTATATAAATAATAATATTATAGGCTTTGTAAATCTCTTAGAGTATTTCAAGAATAAAAATTTAAAAAACTTCTTTTTTGCTAGTAGTTCGAGTGTTTATGGTAGAAATAAAAAAATACCTTATTCAGAAAATTTTAATACTGATTATCCCAAAAGCCTATATGCAGCTACAAAAAAATCTGGCGAAATATTAGCTGAATATTACAACTATTATTTTAAGATGAATATAATTGGTCTTAGATTTTTTACAATTTATGGACCTTGGGGAAGACCAGACATGTCTCTGTTCTTATTTACAGATTTATTAAAAAAAAATAAAAAAATAAATATTTTTAATAAGGGAAAAATGTCAAGGTCATTCACATATATTGATGATATTATTGAGAGTATTTTTAAATTATTTATGACACAAAAAAACTTAGATTATAAAACAGTTCAAATTTTTAATATCGGTGGAGATAAAAAAATTGGTTTAAACAAATTTATTAAAATTTTAGAGAGAGAAATTGGTAGAAAATTTAAAAAAAGTTATAAACCCATGATGAAGGCAGATGTGCAAAATACTTTTTCAAATAATAAGAAATTATTTAAATTTATTAAATTTGAACCTAAAACTTCTATATCATTAGGAGTCAAAAATTTCATAAAATGGCATCAAAAATATTATAATTGATGAAATCAATTTTATTTTTGTGTAACCACGCTTCTTTTTTTGTTTCTCATCGTTTACCAATAGCTATGAGATGTAAAAAAAGTTTTGATGTAAAATTATTAATAGGCAAAGCATCGAGTACAAAAATGGAAAATATTGCAATCAAAGAATTGAATATAAAAAAAATAAATTATAAAATATTAAATTTTAAATCTTTTAGTTTAAATTTATTTTCTGAAATACTTGGTTTTATTCAAATTTTTTTCAATTTATTTATTAATAAGCCAGACTTAATTCATTTAATATCACCCAAATGTGTATTGTATGGTGGAGTCATAGCTAGAATACTTAATATAAAATCTGTTGTCATATCTATTTCTGGAGTTGGCTCAGTTATGAATATTGATTCAAAATTAATTAGAAATCTTTATTTTTTTATTTTGAAAATCGTATTTTCAAATAAAAATAAAAAAATTATTTTTCATAATAAACAAGATCTAAAAATGTTTAAAAAAAAATTCTGTCTTAATAAAAATGACTTGATACTTACTTTTGGATCTGGTGTAGATTTAAATAAAAAGTTTAATAGAACTATTTTTTCAAAAAAAAGCGTTCTATTTCCATCAAGAGTATTAATTGATAAGGGAATAAAAGAATTCTTAGTTTGTTCAAAAATATTAAAAAAAAAATATAAAGATTGGGAATTTATAGTAGCTGGGTCATTAGACTACGAGAGTCCCTTAGCTCTTCCTATTAAGGAGATAATTAAAAATAAAAAAGATGGTATTAAATTCCTTGGATATAAAAAAAATATTATGGAAATAATAAATAAATCATCCATTATATGTTTGCCATCTTATCGAGAAGGAATGCCAAAAGTACTATTGGAGGCCTCTGTTCTTGGTAAAGCTATCGTAACTACAAATATCCCTGGATGTAAAGAAATTATTAATATGTGTAAAAATGGTATTTTAGTAAAACCTAAAAATTCAAAATCATTATTTCTTGGTTTGGAAAAATTAATATTAAATAGTAAATTAAGAGATAAAATCAGAAGAAATTCTGTAAGAATAGCAAAAAAAAATTTTGGAATTGATAAAATTATAAATGTTCACATTAATTGTTATAAGAGTTTGATTTTAAATGTTAAATGAAAAAAAAAAATTAGTTCTTATCTCGCTCAATGAGCTAAATTTTGATGCAGTAAAATTATATGAACTAAAAGATTTATCAAATCTTAAAAAATTAGTCAGTAATGCAAATCTAACAAGCTCAGAAAAAGATTATGAAAAATTAGAACCATGGATACAATGGTTAACAATTTATTCAGGGATGACTGCAGATGAACATGGTGTTTTTAGGTTAGGTGATGTTAAGAAAAAAAAAATTGAAAATATCTTTAACAAAATAGAAAAGTTAGGTTTTCAAGTTGGAGCAATTAGTCCCATGAATTTAGATAATAATTTAAAAAGTCCAAACTTTTTTATTCCAGATCCTTGGACAGATACCTGTTCTGATGAAAGCTTTTTTTCTAAACTTTGTACAAAGACATTTTCAAAATTTGTTAATAACAATTCGAGTAACAAAGTTGAATTTAAATATTATATATACCTGCTAACCATTTTTTTTAAATTTTTTAGATTTAAAAATTTATTTACATATTTAGAGCTTTTATTTAGATCTATTAATAGTAAATATTATAAAGTTGTTTTCTTTGATATTCTATTAAATGATATATTTATTAAATTAAAAAAATCCAAAAATACCAGTTTTTCACACTTATTCTTAAATGGTATTGCTCATATACAACATCATTACTTTTTTAATTCAAAAATAAATAACTCAAAAAATGTGAACCCCGATTGGTACATTAATAAGAAAATAGACCCCTTTTTTAATATTCTTAAATACTATGATAAAATATTAAATGACTATTTAATTAATAATGATGAAAAAATAATGATTGCAACTGGACTAACTCAAATACCATATGATAGAAAAAAATATTATTATAGACTAAATGATCATAAACATTTTTTAAATAAATTAAAAATAAATTACAAAGAAGTCTTCCCAAGAATGAGTAGAGACTTTTTGATTGAATTCCATGATAATGACTCCACGTTATATGCACAAAACTTAATTTGGAATATTAAAGATAAAAAAAACCAAAAACTTTTCGGATTAGTAGAAAATAGAGGAAAAGAATTGTTTATAACCTTAAATTACTCTGATGAAATTAATGATAAATCAAAATTTATGTTGGGAGATACTGTATTACAAAATATTGAAAAAGATGTTTCATTAGTTGCAATAAAAAATGGTATGCATGACCCAAAAGGTTTTTTTTATATAAGTGAAAATCTGGAAAAATTTACTAATTTCAATAGAAAAGAAATCAATATAAAAGATTTGCATAAATTAATAATTAATTTTTTTATAAATGAAAAAAATTAATATTGGAGTGCTTGGTGTAGGATACGTAGGTTTGCCACTTACAATCAGTCTTGGAAAGTATTTTAAAACAATTGGTTTTGATTTAAACAAAGAAAGAATTAAACAATTAAATCAAGGAATTGATACCAACAATGATTTTACTAAAAAACAATTTAAGCTTTCTAAAAAAGCGTTTTTTACTTATGAAAAAAAATATTTAAAAAAAGTAAATGTCTATATTATCACTGTACCAACACCAGTTACCAAAACAAAAAAACCAGATCTTACTTTATTAAACAAAGCAATTGAAATTGTAGCTAAATATTTAAGTGATAATGATACAATAATTATAGAATCAACCGTATACCCTGGATATTGCGAGACCGAAATACCTAAAATTTTAAAAAATTTAAAGAAAAATTTTACTCTTAACAAAAATTTCTTTATTGGATATTCTCCAGAAAGAATAAATCCTGGAGATAAGACACATACTATAAATAATATTACTAAAATAATTTCAGGTTCTAATTCAAGTACGGTCAATCTGTTAAAAAAAATATATGGTAAGATTAATAAAAATAAATTATTTAAAGCTAAAAGCATTAAAGTTGCAGAAGCAGCTAAAGTAATTGAAAATGCACAAAGAGATATCAACATAGCATTTGTAAATGAACTATCATATCTTTTTAATAAAATGAATATCCCAGTAAACGACGTTATAAAGGCTGCATCAACTAAATGGAATTTTCTAAAATTTTATCCTGGATTTGTTGGAGGACACTGTGTTGCAGTTGATCCTTATTACCTATCATTTATCTCAAATCATTTTGGTTTTGAACCAAAGTTTTTATTAAGAGCAAGAAAAATTAATGATTATTTTTATAAACATGTATTTAAATTGATAAGTAAAAAATTAAAAAAAAATAGTAAAATTTTAGTAATGGGAGTCACATTTAAAGAAAATTGTCCCGATGTCAGAAATAGTCAAATCCCAAAATTGGTTGAACTACTTAAAAGAAAATATTTAGTTCATGTTTACGATCCGATTGCCAATGTTGCAAAAAACTATTCAATTAAGGAAAAAAAAATTAAAAAATATGATGCTATAATATTATGTGTAAAACATAATAAATTTAAATTATTTGGAATAGACACCCTAAACAAAAAGTTAATTAAAGATGGGATCATTTTTGATATTAAAAATATGCTAGGAAATTACAAGAATGTAATTAAATTATGATAAATATTTTATATATTACTATTTGCAAAATATATAATTATGTCTTTTCAACTTATGAATATTTTTTTCTTAAAAATAAAAATATATCAAATTTAGATGAATATTTTTTACTAAATATTAAAAAAGAAATAAATTTAGAGTTAAAAAGTAATAAAAAAATAATAATCAATGAAAATCTTCAAAAATATATTTTAAATGAAGATGATATAGATTATTTAATAAAAGAAATATTTATTCAAAATGACTTAAAAAAAATAATATCAGAAATTACAGGTTTTAATTACTTTTTAGGTTATGTAATTGCTTATAAAACTAAAAAAATATCAGATCAAAATATTCAAAAGGATCTATTTGCAAACAAATGGCATAAGGACAAACCATATTCAGCTAATTTGATTAAAATTATTATACCCCTTCAAAATATTGGAAAAAATAGTGGAGGTATCCAAATAAAAAAAAAAGATGATACAATTTACAAAATGCAATGTAATTCTAAAACTATATTAGTTTTTTTTCCAAATAAAAATTTTCATAAAGCCGGCAATCCAGAAAAAGATAGAGACCAAATCATGATTCAACTGGTTCCCTCAAAAAAATGGTCATACAACAAAAATTTGATCAATGATCAACTAAAGATTGAACCAAAATTTCCAAATTTCGCTTACTTATTTAGAAAAAAAATTTTGTTTTAAATGTTATATTTGACAAAAAAATTAAATTTTAATCTGGCAGAATTAATAATAATTTCTTTCCCTCTATTGTTTTTGTCAGGACCTTTTTTGACTGATTTAGCTGTAATAATAATTGACTTAATTTTTCTAAAAAAAATTTATAGGTCTGAAATTAACTTATATATAGATAAAAAAATAATATACTTTTCTTTATTTTTTTTTGGTACTTTGATTGTATCAGCATTAAACTCATCAGATGTTTCTTTTTATTTGATTGAAACTTTACCTTTGATAAGGTTTATATTATTTCCGATTGCAATTTGTCATTTTTTAAATGAGAAAATTTCAAATGTTTTTATTAATATCATTCTAATAATCTTTTTTTTCTTATTTTTGGATGTGGTCTTTCAAATTTTAAATGGGCAAAATATTTTTGGATACGATTTTGTTGGTGGCAGGCCAACATCTGTTTTTAAAGATGAGCAAATTTTAGGAAGTTATGTTTTGAGAAATTTAATTATAGCAATCCCCATTTTTTTTATTGCTTCTAATAAAATTAATCGTAAAATATTAATTATTATTTTGATATCTACAATTTTAATTATTTTATCAAAAGAGAGAGTACCTACTTTTTATTTACTACTTTATTTATTAATAATTTTTTTTAATATTTATTTATTTACTAATAAAAAAAAAATTTTAATTTTCAAGACAATTATCTTTTCTTTTTTTGTAATGATATTTTTGTATTTTTTAGATGGTCCACAATTAAAGAAAAGATTTGATCATACTGTAAATGCTTTTTTAGATAAAGAATTACCATTTAATCAAAATACATATTTGAAAAATAGTGAAAAAACTTTTCAAAATTTTTATGTATTCTCTGCAGAACATGAAAATTATATTTTAACTTCATTTAACATTTTTAAATCCAATTTTCTTACTGGAACAGGTGTCAAAAGTTTTAGACATATGTGTAAAAAAGATGTTTATAAAATTAATAAACGGTCTTGTAATACTCATCCTCATAACACTTTTGTTCAATTACTCACAGAAGTTGGAATTCTAGGTACTATTCCAATATTTTTAGTTCTTATATTTTCTCTAATTCATTTTGTTAAAATTTTCTCCAAATCTTTCTTTGGTAAAAAAACAAATTTCAATAATATTTATTTTATAACTCCAACTCTTATAAGTTTATTTCCATTTGTTCCCTCAGGAAATATTTTTAATAATTATTTAGCAAGCTATTATGCTTTTAGCGTAGGAATTTTTTTGTATTATATGATTGGAGATGGTAAAACTGAATAATGTGTGGCATAGCTGGTATAATTACTCAAAACAAAAGTAACTTTTTCTACCTAAACAAATTAAAAAAAATGATGTTAGATATAGGTCATAGAGGACCAGATGATAAAGGAATTTGGTCAAATAATGAAAAAACTGTCCATTTAGGTCATGCAAGATTGTCAATAATTGATGTATCTAATAAGGGAAGTCAACCTATGCCCTCAAAAAGTGGGAGATATATTATTTCCTACAATGGAGAAATATACAATCATCTAGAATTAAGAACCGAATTAAACAAAATTGACAAAAATGAATGGAATTCAAGCTCTGATACAGAAACTTTATTAAGAATTATTGAACAATATGGAATTGAAAAAAGTTTAAAAAAAATAAAGGGTATGTTTGCCTTTTCTTGTTATGACAAAAAATTGAATAAATTATTTTTGTGTCGAGACAAATTTGGTGAAAAACCCTTGTACTATGGATCAATAGATAACAGTTTTTATTTTTCTTCAGACCTTAAAAATATTTTATTAAATAATAAAAATTTACATTTAAACTTTGATGCAATTAATTCTTTCTTAATGTTTTCATATATTCCAAGTCCACAAAGTATATTAAAAAATATTTTTAAATTACAATCGGGAAATTACATAGAAATAGATGTTAAAAAGTTCAATTCTGGTCATAAAAAATATTCTATCATTCATAAATGGTTTGACTTAAATAATGAGATTAAAAAAGCAAATGAAAATCAAATAACTGATTATAAAAAATGTGAGACTGAAATTGAAAGCAATCTTTTTAATTCTGTAGAAAGACAACTAATTTCAGATGTACCATTGGGCTCTTTTTTGTCTGGAGGAATTGACTCTACTCTTATTGCTTTAGCGATAAAAAATAGATCAAAAAAAAATATTGAGACATTTAGTATAGGTTTTGAAAATAAAATTTATGATGAAAGTAACAAATCATCAAAGGTTTCCAAGATTATAGGTATGAAAAATAATAAACTTATAATGAAGGAAAAAGATATGTTGAACTTAATTAAATATTTACCAGAAATATATTCTGAGCCTTTTGGAGATAGTTCAAGTCTTCCATCAATTATTTTGAGTAAATTTTGTAAACGAAAAGTCAAAGTTTGTCTTTCTGGTGATGGGGGGGACGAATTATTTGCAGGATACAATAGATATAATTTAACTCCAAATCTATGGAATAAGTTAAAATTTTTTCCAATAAACATAAGAATATTATTAAAGAAATTTTTAACTAACCTAAGTAGCGACAAAAGACAAAAAATCTCTAATATATTACTTCAAAATTTCTCCGAAAATGAGCAAAAACTAGAAAAATTTATAGATGTCCTCGATTCAAAATCTGAAAATGATTTACTAAAAAATATTTTATCCAAATCAAAAAATAGTTTTGATTTGATTGAGAATGAAACCAAAAATAATATTATTGAGGAAAGTTTCAAAGAACATAGTTTATCAGTTAAAACTATGATGGCTAACGATACGAAATTTTATTTATCAGATGATATTTTATGTAAAGTAGACAGGTCCTCAATGTATTATGGACTAGAAACTAGAGTTCCATTTCTAGACTTTGATCTTTTTAAAAAGGCATGGCAAGTACCCTTAAAATTTAGGAAAAAAAAACAATTACTAAATAATATAATTAATAAGCATATAAATTATGATGAAATTAAAGGCCCAAAGAAAGGCTTTAGTATTCCGCTAAAAAAATGGTTATCATTAAGTTTAAGAAATACTTTAGATGAATATATCAATGAAGAAATATTAAGCAAATATCCCTTTTTTAAAAAAGAAAAAATAATTTATTTATGGAATAGTTATAAAAAAAACAAATTAGTTAATGAGCATTTAATTTGGAACATTTTTATACTAATACAATGGCTCGAAACTTATAAAAAAAATTTAAATACTATAAATTTTAAAAGATGAACAACATCGTAATATCAGTAATAATTCCAGTTTATAATTCCGAAAAATATATTGAAAGATCAATAAAGTCTGTAGTTAATCAAAGTTATAAAAAGTTAGAACTTATTGTTGTTGACGACTGCTCAACCGACAAGACTTGGAGTCTTATTCAAGGACTAAAAAAAAAATACAATTTTAAAGCTTTAAAATTAGAAAAAAATTCTGGGACGCCAGGAAAACCAAGGAATGTTGGAATAACTAAAAGCAAAGGAAAACTAATTTCTTTCCTAGATGCTGATGATTATTGGCATAAAGATAAATTGCAATATCAAATAAAACATTTTAAAAAAAATCATATTAATTGTCTTAATACTGAGTATTTTGATATAGAAAATAATAAAGCTCCAATATTTATAAGGTTGTTTAGATTGTTTTTAATAAACATTTTTACAATTTTAATTAATTATAAAAAATCAATGATATTTTTTTTCAATCCTATAATTCTATCATCAGTTTTAATTGAAAAGTCGGTTTTTAAAAAAATTATTTTTTCTGAAAAAAAAAATTTCGCAGGTATAGAGGATTTATATATTTGGTTTAAAATAATTTCTGAAAAAAAATTTGATATATTATTCTTAAACAAAACATTTGTTTATAATTTTAGAGGTACTCATACTTTGCACAGAGACTATTCTCTGCAAAGTATTAGGTCCATAAATATATTATCATCATTAAAACTTGAAGGTAAAATTGCAGCCTCAAGTTCGTTAATAATTTTCACAACGATTATTAAGCTAATAAGAGAATTAATAAGAATTATATTGAGTTTTTTGTACAAAAAGAAAAAGGGTTTAGTGATTAGTATAGTAATAATATATTTTTTTATTTTTTATTCTCCGTTATTTCATTACATAGGAAAACCTTTGTTATATAATAATCAACACTTAAAATCGTTTAATAATACTGAACTTGTAGTTGTTAATACAAATTATGGCTATGATAAATATTTTAATTTTGGTTTTAGCTATAGATTAAAAGATTTAGTTAAAAATAAAAAATATTTTTTAAATAAAAGAATTTTATTGCTAGGAAGCAATAAATATATTCCTCAAAAATTAATTATTAAAGGATTACTTATTGAAAGTGGCTATGATACCAACAATATTTTTATAGTTTTGGAAAGTTTAAAATCTAAAAAGGAAGAATTAGAATATATATATAATGTTTCTAATATAAATAATTTAAAAAATATTTCTTATTTTACTTCCCCATATAATACTAGGTATACAGAAATTATTTATAATAATTACTATGTAAATAATTAATCCTTTAATAATTAATTTTTGAGGAATATATTTATTGCTTCCTAGCAATAAAATTC
>MDTB01212860.1_pt1 | contig 10053 bp, 12 predicted proteins | sample 811161 | NCBI WGS metagenome assembly MDTB01 (sample SAMN05326650, study PRJNA326480) | marine metagenome | isolation source: seawater | place: Mediterranean Sea | collected 2009
CTGCTGCTGCTGAAGAAGCAGCTGCTGCTGTAAAATTAGCAGAATGTCATGCTAAATGGAAAGCAGAATCAATTAAAAATTATAATGAAGCCAGTGATACAATGAAAAAATCCATGGAGACATCAATGGGTTGCAAACCTCCTTCTCCTAATGAGTCAGATGCAACAACAACCATACAAGCAACAGCTACAGATTCGCCGCAATACAAATGTGTTCAGGTTGGACAAGAATTTGGAGGCGTTAATGAAGAACGCTTAGATGAGAAAGGTGTAGAAGGAAAAATGAGAGGTGTTCCAAAAGGAGATGAACATTTATATATGTTAAAAACTAAAATTGTTCCACCAGTTTGTCCTAAGTGTCCAGAATGTCCATGTGCTAAATGTCCAGTATGTGAAAAACCTAATCCAAATGCGGATACACCAGTAGAAGATGAAAAAGAAAATAATGATATAAGCAAACAAGCTCAGGAAACCGAAGCTCAACAATCTCAAGAACGTAATCCTGAAAAAAGTCAAGAATCTCAAGCTAGAGAAAACAGAGTTAATAAACAAATGAATAATTTAGGATTTTTACAACCTAGACAGGGTGCTAGTTCAACATTACAACAAGGAGCTAGAAAAGCAACAGGTATGGGTAATATTGGTGGTAATAGTTATTATACTTCTAAAGCACAATTTGCATTACCAAAATTTAATTTTGGAGCAAATGATGGAAGTTATTCAAGAGGTCTTTTAGGACCACTTCCACGTTTAGCTAGTTTTTCAGCATTTGGTAATTAAAATAAATAAATATAAACATATGTTCTTATTTATTTATATATGAACGAATACATTGTATTCGATACTGAATATACCTCTTGGTCTGATTCTCAAAAAAACAATTGGTCTGATCCAAATCAATATAGAGAAATAGTTCAAATAGGAGGTTTAAAAATTTCTGATGGTGAAGTAATTGATCAATTAAATATTTATATTAAACCATTAAAAAATCCTACATTATCTAATTACTTTATAAGATTAACAGGTATCACTCAAGAAAAAGTAGATAAATATGGTTTAGATTTTGAATTAGCTATGAAAAATTTATACGCATTTACTATTGGGATTGATAATGTTTATTCTTGGGGTAATGATTGGCATGTTATTAAAGAAAATATTGATTGGTATATAACAAAAAATCCTAACACAGATAAATTTTTTCAACCAGATTTTAAAAGAAAATTTAAAGATATGAAACCTTTAGTTAAATCTAAAACAAATACTAATATAGATGATTATCCATCAGGAGCTTTATATAAAGCTTTTGGTTTAACAACTCAACATAAACTTAAAATGCATAATGCTTTTCATGATTCTTATTCATTATTTTTAGTAGCCAAACATTTAAATTTATAAGCTAATAATCAAATTTATAAATTTAACGACGTTTTTTTATACATTTTTTATCCATTTGAAATGTAGGCATTTTTTTTTGTTTTGGAACAATTTTTATAATACATTTTGATTTTTCACCAAATAATGGTTCTGTACATCCTTTTTCTTTATTTATTTTACGCGTTCTATTTCTTTTCATTATCATAACTTTGGTTTTTTTCTCTATACTCTTAGAACAACGTGCTCTAAAATGTTCATATCTTTCTCTTACTTGTTCATATGTTAAACAAGAATTTTTATTCAACATTTTATTAATTTGTTCATGTAAATCATACATCCATTTAGAAAAATTATCTCTATTTTTCAAAGCTTTGGCATTTAATGGAACAGATTTTAAATTTTTAGGTAAATTTTTCCTACATTTACCACATGGTAAAATATATTTTAGATTCATAATAAAATTTTTATAGTTTCTTTTTTCTTTTTTGGATGGTTTTACAGGATAATTAAATGAAATAGTATGAAGTGTATGCCATAAACTAGGTCCCCATACTGTAGTAAGCATACCATCATTACTATTAAAATCGTCTGAACTATATACTTTTTTTATTTTTCTAGTTTTTTTGTTTCTTTTATATTTTCTAGTTTTAGATCTCTTAGATTTACGCACTTTCTTAGTTACCATTATATTAATTTTAGAAAAAATTATTTAAAAATATTTTCACCGTTAATAAACTCAATTAAATTATCATTAAAAATTTCTTTTTCTTTTAAATGGATATCGTATTTAGTTTTCCATAATAAAATATATTTATCTTTATCACTTTTTAATTTAGTTAAATCAAAGAAAACAATTTTACCTTTAAAATCACGAATATACATTATAATTATTTATGGTTATTCGTTTAAATTGTTATTCTGAATTGTTTATCTATTTCATAAATGAGTGATTCTGCCGGAATATCAAAAGTAGATGTGGGGGCTAGTCCGGGTGATTTTGTTTCAAGTGGTTTAATAAGAGCTAAAGATACACTATTAGAAATGTTTCAGGGTTCAAATATTTATCTAATAATATTGCTAATACTATTATTTTTAGGAATAGCATTTTATGTTTATACTAATTATATATCTCCTATTATTCAACCCGGTTATGTTGGTAATAATGAATTAAATGAAAATGATGATGAAAATAAAGATGATTGGAGCATGTCTCCTGAAGATGAAGATGGAATGGGACCACAGACTGGTTCTGGTTCTGGTTCTAGCGAAGATCCTGCTTCTCAAGATAAAGTTATGACACTTTGGTATTTTTATACCGATTGGTGTCCATATTGTAAAAAAGCAAAACCACAATTGGAACAGCTTAAATCAATGTATCCTGATTCTACTGTAAAAGAAAATTTTTACAGTTTAAAATTTCAAGAAGTTAATGGTGAAACAGGGGCCAATCAAGTAAAATGGTTTGAAAAAACATATTTAAAAGATAGTGAAAAGAAAGAAATAGATGGATATCCTAGTATATATCTAGTGAAAGATTCAGAAGTATTTGAATATGAAGCTACTCCTAAATTAGAAACATTTCAAGAATTTATTAGACAGGTAGCTTATAATTATAAAGACAAAGAATAATAAATATGTTATATCATAGTTTATTTATTATTGAATTTATTTAATTTATTTAATAAAAATTTTTCAGAAACTTCTTTACCATGATTTATCCATTCGTGTCGTATATTTTCATTAGATAATACAGATGTTGCTTTGTTTAAATCAATTCCACTACTACAATTTATAATTATTTCATTTTCAAAATTATCTTTATAATATGCTCTATTATTCATTACAAAACGCCTTAATAGATAATAAGCTAATTGAAAAATGTTGTCGTCAATGCTTATAGAGTATTCAGTAGAATCAACAATTTTTATACCTATAATAGTTTCTTTATCATTCCCATCTTCTATACATTTATTTAAAGGATATTCATGTTTTAAACCACCATCCATATACATATTGTCTCCTATACAAGCTGGTTTGAATATAAAAGGTAGAGCACATGATGCATATAAAACATCTAAAATTTTTTCATCGGGATGTGTTTCATAATTAAAAAGCTCTGATTTAAATGTAGAAATATTAAAGGCATAAATATTTATTTTAATTTTAGAATATTCATATAATTCTTTTAATGTTATTGTAATTTTTAATCCGTGTGATTTTAAAACCGGACATAATATTTTTATAAAAAAATGTTTATCTAAAACACCTTTTTCATTTAAAGCAGAAAATAACGAACTAGTTGTTATTAAATTTTCAAACGTTTTTGTCCATGGGTTTTTTATCATATAATCTATTAAGTCATTCCAGTCAGTTTTTAAACAAAAGAAAAATCCAATAATAGAACCAGCCGAGGTGCAATATATATTTTCAATTTCATTATATTTAATATAATCTACTTGTAATAATTTATATAATGCTCCAGCTAATTCAAATATATGAATACCTCCAGTTCCAATAACCAAATTTTTAATTGTCATATATATAATTAATAATCGTTTTTTTATTTTTGTTTTTTTCTAATAACATTACAATATGGACGATGATAGTATTATTGAAAAGCTTAATTTAGACGATTTATATAAAGAAAAAAAAATAGCAAAGGATAATAAATTAAAAGTATATAATAAAATTCTTAAACGTGTTCATCAGAAAATAAAACATACTTCTAGACAAAAAAATTCATTATGTTTTTGTTGTTTTGTTGTTCCTGAATTTCTTATAGGTATTCCTAGATATGATTGTGGAGCATGTATAGCATATATAATAGATAAATTAAAAGAAAATGGTTTTGCTATTAAATATACACATCCCAATCTTTTATTTATTTCATGGGCGCATTATATACCACCTTATGTTAGACAGGATTATAAAAAGAAAACAGGTATATCTATGGATGGTTTTGGTAATGTTAAATCAAATAAGAAAAAATCAAAAAATGATAATCCAAATGATCTTTTATTAAAAGATAAACCTGTATCTATTTTAAAAAAATCATCAAAAAATGATAATTATAAAAAGGTTTCATCATATAAACCATCTGGTATAATTTATAATACAGAACTTATAAAAAAAATCGAATTTAATGTAAAAAATAATGATTCAGAGCAAAAATAAAAATTTAAAATTATTATTTTTGTTTTATTAACATAATAAGTGCAATAATGGAAAAAAACCAAAAATAAAAACTCTCTGAGACTGACCTTACCATAATTTTTTTCACTAATAAAAACGTTTCTAGAAATATGTAGGGGATATTGAAAAATAATAAAAACGGACACGCTAAATGTAGATAATTTACATGGTAGTAATAAAAAATCTGTTATTGAAGTTCGTAAGAGCAGAAAAAAGAGCACTAAAAAAACGGTACCAGTTTCGCGTTTTTTTTTACAAAAAGTAAATTTGATTTTTGATTTTGGACATTTTTAAAATGTCCATTTTGAAATATTGCCAAGTTTTTATAACGAAAAATACACGAAAAAATTTTTTTACAGGATCATGTAGGGATTTTTTGAAATTCACGAATTTTTTTTGTTACGATAATTTTTTTTTAATAAAAAAAACCATTTAGAAAAAAATATAATTAAATATATAATGTCCCAAAAGTCCCAAAAACGAGCTGGAAAAACGAGCCAAAACGAGCCAAATAATGGTGAAAAAATAACATTTAGTTGTAAAATTTGTGACTATATTACGTCTAAAAAAAGTAATTACAATCGTCATTTAAATTCCGCAAAACACTTGAAAAAAAAAGTCCCAAAAGTCCCAAAAACGAGCAAAACGAGCCGAAAAACGAGCCAGAGCGAAAAACCTCAAACCATAAAAATATACACATGTGCCGTATGTTTAAATGAATTTACGAGTAAAAGTAGTTTTTATAGACACAAAAAAACTTGTAGCACTTTAACAAAAATTATGGCAGAAAATGCAAAATTAAAACAAGAATTAAAAAATAATGAATTAAATCATTTGAAAGATATTAATGAAGTTTTGCGAAAACAAAACAAACATTTAAAAGAGATCGGCAAAACAGGAAAAACAACAAATAATATTCATAATATGACTAATACACAAAATACAAATAATATTTCAATAAATATGTATTTAAATGAATATTGTAAAAATGCTATGAATTTAACAGATTTTGTAGATAAAATAAAAATTCAATTGAAAGATATAAATATGGAATCGAATTATGTAGATTGCGTAAGTAATATTTTAATAAAAAATTTAAAAATTTTAGATGTTACAGAAAGACCTATTCACTGTAGTGATAAAAAACGATTACAATTTTATATAAAAGATGGCGAAACATGGGAAAAAGATATAAATAAATTAGATCAATCAATTGATAATATTCATAATAAACAATATAATTTATTACACGAATTTGATGAAAAAAATCCTAATCAAGACGAAGAAACATTTATTCAAAGACAAAAAATCGCCAGTATAGTTCATGAACCTTGTTTAAATAATAAAGAATCAATCAATGAAGCAATCAAAAGAAAAATGTGTGAATCAATAGATGTTAAAAATATTATAGAAAAAATAGATTAGTTGGGGAGAGAAAATATGTAAATTATTTAAGAAATTTTTTACATATTAATTAATGGAAACCATCAATATAATATATTTATTTTGTATTACAATACTCTTTTTTTGTTTTTTGTATATGTATTTCGAAAATTTATTTGAAAAATTTGTTTATAATAATCCAAGACAAGTATTTCCTTTACAAGAAATAAAAATACCTATTGCTTTGGTTGTTGAATCGTAATTTTATCAACATTTTTCATAGTTTCGTCTATAGATGATCGCATTTTTTTATTGGCTTCTTCTTTTGTTAAATTTCCAAAAAAATCATTAAACGCATCTTGTGCTACTTCAGCACCACTTCTAGTATCTAATGATTGTGTTGTATCTACCTTTTCTTTTTGATTTACAGGGAAATTTTCAGGTTTTTTCATTTCTTCTTTGCGTTTTTTTTCTTCTGCTCTCTTAGCTCTTTCTTCTTCTCTTTCCTTTTTTATTTGTTCTTGTGTTTTTTTATCCATTCCTAATAATTTATCATGTTTGTCTTTAAAATTTTCTATTCTTTCTTTACTTGTATTTTCCATTTTATATAAAATAATTGCTTCTAATAAATCTAATCCTTTTTGAAAATCAACTTCACAATCAATATAAAGTTGTAAAATAGTTTTTCTAGCAAAATCTATTAAATTATCTAAATTTTTATTATTAATTTTAGGATTAATGGATACTAATAATTCTTTTGTTTCTTCGTGATTTCTAATAGTAAATAATTGATGTAAAATACTCATTAATTTTACTTCATTTTCTTCATTTCTTTTTATCATGTTTTGAATATGTTTGGCATAATCTGTAAATAATTGTGTATCATCAATTTTAATTGATTTATTCCATTCGCTGTCATTATTTTTACATAGTTCCTTATTATGATAATCATGTAATTGTATATCTGAAAATTTTTTTATTTTTTTTTTCATTTGTGTTAGGATCAATAGGTATATTTTTACCAGAAAAGGTTTTATAAAATAATTCTAAATCTTTATCATATTGTATTTTAGATTTTTCTGACATTTTATGAAATTCTCCTTTTTCGAAATCATATTCGTCATAATATAATTTTTCTAATTCTGGGATACCTATTTCTTCTGTCAAATTTTTTGTTTTTACTTTTTTTTGATCAATTTTTTCCATACCAATTTCATCTTTATCATAAATATTGGTTTTAATAAGGTTTTCTTTTTCAGGTTCTTTTGATTTTTCGTCATTTTTATTGGGATTTAAAATATTGTCTAAAAAAGATGGAACTTTTTCAATATTTTCTGTTTCTTTGGTTGGGTCACCACCTTTAAAAATCTCTCCCACTTTCTTATTTAAATCACAATGTTTATTTGGAATAATTACATTGTCTTTTTCAATTTTTAATGCTGCTATTCTTCTAGAACAATAATTTAATTTTGATAACGAAGCCTTTGGTCCTTTAGGTATTAATTGTTTTTCCAATAATTCGACAGTTTTATTTTTTCCACTAACAGGATCAATATAAGTAAATAAAGGATTTACTGTTTTATTAATAGCAGCAAATAAATGTGCAATTTTAATATAAAATCTAGCTATACCAGTGCATTTGTTTTTTTTACCATCTATACTATAATTATCAACTAAATCAAGGTCAGATTGTGTTATATAAATTAATGGTTTATTAGTCAATTGATTATCAGAATTAATAGTTTTATCTAAAAAGGTAACTTCTAAATTATTCAAATGTTTATCTATAACATCAGTTGTTAATACAATTAGTTTATTGCAATAATCTGGGTCATGTAGATTTTCCAAATCTTGAAAAGTAGATTGAATAATATATTTAGCAGCAATAATATGTAATAATGTAGGTAATTTAATTGTATTAATATCTTCTGGTTTATTAACGTTTAAATCGTCATTATCTTGTTTTTTTTTAGATGCTTTGTTTCCCATATATTATAAATAAATATTAATATCTAATTCAAAACTAAATTAATATTTATTAACCCATATTTATAAAAATAATAATATATTAATTAAAATCGAATTAAAAAGAAAATAATTATAAAGATTAATAATGAGCTATAAAAAAGTAGATAAAACTAAAAAATTCAAAAAAAAAATAAATAAATCGAAATTATGGGCGGCTTTTGACAATGAACAACCTTCAAAAGAATCTGAATTGATATTAGTTTATGAAGGGCAAGAAAACAAAAAACGAGAACAATGTGATTTATGTAAAAGTATTTTGAAATATTCTCCTGAAAAGTTTTTAATATGTTCAAATAGTTCCTGTGGAATAATTTATAAAGATACATTGGATGAAACAGCTGAATGGAGATATTATGGAGCAGATGATTCAAGTTCTGTTGATCCAACAAGATGTGGAATGCCAATAAATCCATTATTAAAGCAATCATCATATGGTTGTAAAGTTTTATGCAATAACCGTTCGTCATATGAAATGAGAAAAATTAGAAGATATACAGAATGGCAATCTATGCCTTATCAAGAAAAGACACAATATGATGAATTTGAATGGATTAAATCAATGGCTAAAATAGCAGGTATAGCAAAAATAATTGTAGATGAAGCTTTAAGACAACATAAAAAAATATCATCAATGAAAACTTTTAGAGGTTATAATAGAGATGGAATTATAGCAGCTTCTGTATATATAGCATGTAGAATTCATAATTATCCTAGAACAGCAAAAGAAATAGCCACAATATTTCATTTGGATAATACAAGTGCAACAAAAGGTTGCAAAAATGCTGGACAGATATTAAATAATATTGAAAGTGAATTACTAGGAAATCAAAAAACACAATTATGTCAAACTAAACCGGAAGCTTTTATTGAGAGATATTGTAGTAAGTTAAATATTAATAAAGAATTGACTAAATTGTGTTTATTTGTAGCATACAAAATAGAAAAAGATAATAAAATACCAGAAAATACACCTAATTCAGTAGCAGCTGGTATAGTTTATTTTGTTGCTCAAGAATGTCATTTAAATATTAGTAAAAAAAAGGTAAATATTTGTAGTGAAATAAGTGAAGTTACAATTAACAAATGCTACAAGAAATTGTATAAAATGCGTAATACGTTGTTACCACCAACAGTATTAAAAACGTATTCATTGCAATAATTTCTTATGTTTTTCAACTAATTCAAAACATTTTTTTCTTATAGGATCATTAGGATTTAATGACCCTATGACTTCATATCGTGGAGTTCCTCCAGCATTTTTTACAAAACAATGAATCATATAAAAATATTTTGGAGAATATACATTGGTCATCCAGTCATCACAATACCAATTTTTTATTTCAGGGGGAAAATAGAATCCAAAAATATCCATATGTTTTCGTGAAACAAAACTTTGTGTTTGAATAAATCTAAAACCACCAGGTCTGCTATTTGGGCCACTATGCCATCTATCATAATCTAATGGTCCTGTCATTCCAACATTATCAAATTTTAATAAAAGATTAATGGATTTATTTGTCCAATCTTTTGTTAAAAATATAATATCATCTCCACATTGAAAGAAATAATCACAATTATCTTCATATGCTCTTTTAAAAGCTCTATTCCACATTAATGTGACATGTCCTTTTGGTATTCCATTACTACTTAAAAATTCTATACTAATATTTTTCATAACCGATAAAAATCTTAGAATTTTTGCTCTCTCATCTTGTTTTGAATAAATAGGGTCGTCGTCATCAGTAACAACATAAATTTTATATTCATGTTCGTTATTATAAGTCCTTAATAAAGATCTTATTAAATGTGTATATAAATAAGATTCTAAAATATCAGACCATGGTCTTTTTCTAGATGTGCTTGGAATAATAATACCTATTTTGTATGGCATATATAAAAGTTATTGTATTAATATTTAAATAATTATTGATATTTAATATTACAATGAATTTTACGGATCAAAATCAAAATTGTCCTAGTAGTTTTTGCACAATATGCACAAATAAATGTAAAAATGAGTTGGTATTACTTTTATTAACGCTTTCTATTCATCATAATGGAGCAAAAGTTTATATAA
>MDTB01068943.1_pt1 | contig 10052 bp, 9 predicted proteins | sample 811161 | NCBI WGS metagenome assembly MDTB01 (sample SAMN05326650, study PRJNA326480) | marine metagenome | isolation source: seawater | place: Mediterranean Sea | collected 2009
TAGATTGGTTTCATAAAAGACTTAAAAATTATGGATCATTATTTATTGGAGAAGAAACAACGGTTGCCTATGGTGACAAGTGTTCAGGCACCAACCATATATTGCCCACAAAAGGTGCTGGACGATATACAGGTGGATTATTTGTAGGTAAATTTATTAAAACTTTAAGTTTTCAAAGAATGACCAAAGAAGCTACAAAAACTGTTGGCTCAGCATGCGCAAGAATATCAAGGTATGAAGGAATGGAAGCTCATGCAAGAACAGGAGATGCGAGATTAAGAAAATATGGATTTTCTAATTAATCGTTTTTTGGTTTAAAAATTAAACATAAACCATTGTTGCAAAATCTTTTTTTACTTAAACCATTACTAAAAACATGTCCATGATGGACTCCACATTTAGCACAGTGATATTCAACTCTTTTCATACCTAACGAATAATCTATTTTAGTTTTAAAAGCCCCGGGTAAAGACTCTGTGAAGGAAGGCCAACCTGTTCCACTATCAAATTTTGATTTAGAAGAAAAAAGTTTAGCACCACAATTAGCACAATGAAAAAAACCATTTCTTTTTTCATTATTTAAAGGACTTGAATATGGTAACTCTGTTGCCTCATTAAACATTATTTGTTTTTGTTTTTCAGAAAGATTCTGGTTAATAATTTTTTTAGTCGCAGAAAAGAGTATTTTGTAAGGTAAAAATAATGTAGTTAATAATGATAAGTTGAATATTTTTATGAATTTTCTCTTAAATTTATTCATTTTAACTCATGGCGCGCTCTGGAGGATTCGAACCTCCGACCCTCGGTTTAGAAAACCGATGCTCTATCCAGCTGAGCTAAGAGCGCATTAATAATAATTTAGTATTTACAGTATCAAATTAATTATTAAAGAAAAATTTTTTAATTAAAATAAGTAAAGTTAGTAATTCAACCCTCCCGATTATCATAAAAAGTATTAATAAATACTTAGTTTGATAATGTAGATTTTGAAAATTAAATAAATCTAAACCATGCATGCTAGAATTAGTAGTATTCATTAAGGTCAAAATAGACAATTTAAAAGAATTTTCAAAATTTATACCTGAAATCGATAGTAAAAAAGATAAAAAAACTAACGAAATTATAAAAATAAGGATTGATAAAAAGAATTTATTAACCTCTACTACTTCAAACTTTGAATTAGTAAATTTTAGTTTTGTTATGTATACGTGTTTTGGTTTAGCATGTGATAATAATTCATTTTTAGCAAAAATGAACAAAGAATATAATTTTACAAATCTTAAACCTGAACTTGTGGAAAAAAAAGAACCTCCAATAATTGTTAAAATTATAAAGATAAAAGAAATATTTTTATAAGATCCATCAGTGGTGAATCCTATGTTTGAAATACTACTGGATATAGACAATATGAGAGACCCAAAATTATTATTTGAACCATCTAAATAATAAATAATAGAAATTATAAGAAAAAGATAAATTAATAAATAAAAATCTTCTTGATAAAGATTTATATTTTTTTTTGTAGTCAATAAATTATAGGATAAATATAAACTAAAAAAAGATAATAATATTAATAATGATAAAACTAATTCTTTAGTATTTGTGTTTATTATTTCCGAAAGATTATTTACTGGTAAAAAACCACCAGATGCAATTATTGTCATTGATAAATTGAATGAGTCAAAAACTCTCAAACCAATAAGATTTAAAACAACAAAAATAAAAAAAGTCAAAGAGGAATAAAGTATAAAAATTTTTAAATATTGTTTTAATGATTCTTCAAAATTAAAAGATATAAAATTTGTTAATGATTTTTTAAGATTATTGTCAAATATATCAATCAATAATATTATTGAGAAAAGAAAATAAAGACCTCCTAACCATTGAGATGAAGATCTCCATAAAATAATACTTTCATCTAAATGTTTAATATTATCAAAAATAGAAAAACCAGTAGATGTAAAACCTGAAATTGCTTCAAAATACGCATCTAAAAACGAAATATTATAAATACTAAAATAATATGGTATTGAAATTAAAGTTGGTAAAAATAAATAACCTATGATTACTAAAAAAATTTTTTCATAAATAGAAATTTTGAATTCATCTTTTTTTTTAAATAAAAAAAGTATCCCAAAAAAAAGAGATATAAATAATAAATAAATATAACTTTCAAGATTTAGATATAAATTAAAATAGTAAGAATAAATTATATTAAAAAAAGATAATGTAGAAATAGCTATTGAAAAAACTCCTATAAAAAAAAGACTAAATCTTGGCATTAATATTATTAAAAAGAGCTAATTCTAAACATATTTTCAACTAAAGATATTTGATCTCTTTTAGCCAAAAAAACAACTATATCGTCTTCATTAAAAATAAAATTGGACCGAGGTATAATTATTTCTTTATTTCTTAAAATAGCTCCTATTCTTATTTCCTCTGGTAAATTTGTATCTTTTAATTGTTGATTAATTAATTCTGACGTTTCAATAATTTCAGCTTCTATAACTTCATATTCACCATTTAAAAGAGTATAGGCAGTTTGTATAGTGCCTTTGTGAACATGTTTTAAAATACTAGACACAGTGTTCATTCTTGGATCTATTAAATCGTCAATTTTTAGTGAAGACTGTAGTAAAGCGTAATTCGGTTTATTTATTAAAGCCATAGTTCTTTTGTCTTTTGAGAATTTTTCAATTAATACACTTGCCATTAAATTATTTTCATCATCGTTGGTTAAAGCAAGTACAGTTTCAATCTCCTCTAAATTAGCTTCGGACAAAACATCTTCGTCTAAAGCATCACCATTTATAATAATAGAATTATTTAATTCATTAGCTATAAACTCAGCTCTTTCTTTATTTTTTTCTATAATTTTAATCCTTGCCGACTCAAAAGATTGTTCGATATTTTTAGCTAAATTAAATCCAATGTTGCCACCGCCAATTATTAATATTTTTGATGAAACTTTTTCTGTGTGACCAAAAGCTTCTAAAGTTAATGTCATCTGTTCAGAGTTAATCAATACGTAAGCTTTGTCTTCTTTTTTTATTATATCATTTTTTTTTAAAATATTAAATTTTTCATTTCTAATAACTCCTAAAATATTTGCTTCTAGTTTTGGAAATTTTTTTGTTATCTCATTTAAAGGAATATCTATAAGGGGACAATTTTTATTTATAAAAATTTCTAATAATCTTATTTTATTTTGAGCAAATGTAACATTATCTAATGCTCCAGGAGCTTCTAATTTTCTTTGTAATGATTTAGCAATTTCGATTTCTGGTGAAATTATTACATCTATAGGAAGATTTTCTTTACTATAAATTTTAGCAAATTTAGGATCAAGGTAATTTTGAGATCGTATTCTTGCAATTTTTTTTGAAATATTAAAAACAGAAAATGCAATTTGACAAATAAGCATATTTATCTCATCATTTTTTGTAACAGCTATAATCATGTCAGCTTCTTTAGCATTAGCACTTTCTAATACGGAAGGATATGTAGCCTTACCAACAATTGATTTTACATCCAAAGAGTCATTGATTTTTTGTATATCATCACTTGATTGATCTATAACTGTAATAGAATGATTTTGTTCTGATAAAAGTTTTGCTATAGTAAAGCCAACTCTTCCTGCTCCACAAATTATTATATTCATTAATTTAAATCTTTTACTCCTAATAATTTTAATTTCCTATGTAATGCTGATCTTTCCATACCAACAAATTTTGCAGTTTTTGATATATTTCCTGAAAATTTTTTTAATTGTGTTGTTAAATATTCTTTCTCAAAATTTTCTCTTGCTTCTTTAAGTGGTATCGAAAGAGTATCATTAATTGAAAAAATTTCATGTTCAGCAGGCTTTAAAGACTCTTTAATTATAGTTAAAGTTTTGTCATTATTAGGAGAGAGAATAGCAATTCTTTCAATTAAGTTTCGAAGTTCTCTTACATTCCCAGGCCAATTATAGCTTAATAAATAATCCATATTTTTTTCTAAACTAAATTCTTTGATATTATAATTCTTAAATATTTTTTTAATAAAATAATTTGTTAATAATGGAATATCCTCTACTCTATTAGATAATGTTTCAATATTAATTTGAAAAACACTCAAACGATGAAAAAGATCTTCCCTAAAATTTCCTAATTTAATTTCCTTCTTCAATTCTTTACTCGAAGAACAAAGAACTCTTACATTTACTTTAACATCATGATTTCCATTAATTCTTCTAAATTTTTGATCAATAAGAACCCTTAATATTTTTGATTGTGTTTCAAATGGTATTTCTGTGACTTCATCTATCAATAACGTTCCATTGGAAGCTCTCTCTAAAACTCCATATGATATAGAACTATTATCTTTTTCTTCACCGAACAATTCTTTTTCGTAAGTTTTTGCATCTAGTAAAGCACCATTTAAGATAATAAAAGGTTTTTCACTTCTTGATGAGTTTTTATGGATTTTACGAGCTACTAATTCTTTTCCAGAACCTGTGGGTCCATTAATTAATACCCGGCTTTCAGATGTTGATATTTTTTTAATTTGATCCTTAATTTTAACTATATTAGAGCTTGATCCAATCAATTCATAGGAATGAAAAAGTTGAGATTGTAAACTTTGATTCTCATTTTTAAGAGTAAAGTTTTCTATAGCTCTTTTTATAAAATTCATAAGTCTATCATGATCAAATGGTTTTTGTAAAAATTCAAAAGCACCTGATTTTAATGATTTGACGGCCATTTCAATATTTCCATGACCAGAAATGATTATAACTGGAATATTTTTATTTTTATTTTTTATATGTAATAAAAGTTCAATACCATCATTATCACCTTTATCTAGTTTAACATCAATGATTGCTACATCGGGTAATTTTTTATCAATTTCAATTAAAGCTTGATTATAGTTAGCTGCAACTCTAGTTTTATATCCAGCTTCACTAATAAGATCTTTTAATATTAATCTTATATCTGGGTTATCATCAATAATTAAAATTTCAAATGACATTATTAGGTAAATTAATTTCTACAGTTGCTCCATCATCTTTAGATAAAAATTTAATAGTTCCATTATGATCATAAATTATTTTAGTTACTATTGATAATCCTAGACCTGTACCTTTTGATTTAGTAGTAAAATAAGGTTTAATAATATTTTTTAAATTATTTTCTGTGAAACCAGTTCCATTATCTTCAATAATAACTTTTATATAATCATTATTTGAAGTTATTACTATATCAATTTTAGGTATAAAATTGGCAGTTTTTTCCAATTTTTCAACAATACTATCGATAGAATTTTTAATTAAATTAAAAAAAGCACGTCCTATTTGTTCATTATCTATATTTAATAATATCTGTGGCTGGTCAAATTTTAAACTTATAGCAATTTTAGTATTAATTTTATCTAATAAATTTATATTGTCCTTTATAGTCTCAAGTAGGTCACTTTTTTTAATAATAGGTTTAGGCATTCTAGCAAAATCAGAAAATTCATTTACTAAGTTTTCAATTTCTTTTATTTGCTTGCCAATAATTTTTAAATACTCATTAAAGTTATTATTATCAGATGATTTAATAATACTAGAATATTTATTTTTTAAATTATCAATCGTTAATTGAATAGGTGTCAAAGGATTTTTTATTTCGTGAGCTAATTTTCTAGCAACAAGTTCCCAAGCCTCGTGTCTTTCAGTAATTAATAATTTTTCTTGTTGATTTTTTAATTGTTCAATCATTAAATTGAAATTTTTATTTAATTTTTCAAGATCTTTATCAGTTTCTATATTTGGGACTTGTATATTTAAATCTCCTTTACCAATTTGTGAAGAAGCAGAGATTAAATTTCCAATAGATGTTAAAAATCTTGAGGAAAATTTGATTGCAATTGTTATTGATAAAAAAAGTAGCAATGTAACTATAATTAAATAAATTAACACAAACGAAATTTTTATTCCTGTTCTTTTATCTTCAACTCTGTAATAAAAATTTAAAGCTTCTTCAGACTCTGTTAAATATTTTGAAATTTTTTTATCTAAAAATTTTATAGTATATAAATATTTATTATTTGATAATTTCATTAATGCTGCAGATTTATTTTCAAAAGCATTTATTATTTTTAAAGGACGTGCATCTGTATTTACTAATTCAAAAGCTTTATCTTCAGGTGAAACATATTGAGAAAAATCTTCTAATGTTGAAAATATAATATTTTTATTATTATCTAAGATATGGATTTCATCAACATTTCTTATTAATTTTTGTGTTTTTAAAAAATTATTAAATTCATTTGGGTAATTTGACAAAAAATTTAAACTTTTATTTAAGTCATACGAAATTAAAATTATATCTGAATCAATTTTATTTCTTACTTCAAAAATATAATTTTTTGCTAATTCATATGAATTATTTACAGCAGTAGTTATTTTTTTATCAAAATATTTTTCTAAAGCAAATGAAAATAAAAAAAGTGAAAAAATAGAAATTAGCAATGATGGTATAAGAGTAAAAAATGAAAAAAAAGCTATATATTTTCTATGAGATGAAACTCCAGCAGTTTTACTAATATTTTTACTTAATGATTTTTTAATTTCTATATAAATAATTATAAAAAAAATAAATAAGAGTATTACATTTAAAATTAATAATATTTGAAGATTATTGTCATTTAATTTAATAAAACTTTTGTCAATAAATGTTAAAAACGTTATAAAACCTACTGATAAAGTAATAATAAATATAAAAATTAAAAAAATATTTTTTTTGATTAAATCGATCATTATGTAATAAATAATCTATATATATAATTTATTCATGAATAATTGTTTTATAATACTTGCAGCTGGTCAAAGTAAAAGGTTTAATTCAAAAATACCAAAACCATACCATATTTACAAAGGAAAACCCTTAATTAAACACTCAATTGATAAAATAAAAAAAAGTAGAAATTTCAATAAAATTATAATTGTGGTTAACAAAAAACATAATAAATATTTTAAAAAACTTAAATTAAAAGATATTAGGATAATAAATGGTGGAAAAACTAGAGCTGAGTCAGCTTTTAGAGCATTAAAATTTATAAAGAAAAATAATTTTAAAAATGTTTTAATTCATGATGCTGCAAGACCCAATTTTTCAATAACTCTTTTAGATAAAATTATTAAAGAATTAAAAAGAAATCATTGTGTTGTGCCTGCTATTAAAACTAATGACTCAGTAAAATTTAAAAAAGGTAAAAAATTAACTAATATTAATAGAGAAAATCTTTTTTTAACTCAAACACCTCAAGGATTTAATTTCAATCAATTATTTAAACTTCAAAAAGACCAATCATCAATGATAACTGATGATTCCAATTTATTTATTTCAGCTGGGAAAAAAATCAAAATCATCAAAGGAGAACTAGACAATAATAAAATTACTTTCAATTCTGATACTAAATTAAAAAATTCAAGTAAATTTGGAATTGGTTTTGATGTCCATAGATTAGTTCCAAACAAAATTTTATTTTTAGGAGGTATTAAAATACCCTCACCACTTGGCACCTTAGGTCATTCTGATGGAGATCCAGTACTACATGCTTTAATTGACTCAATTTTGGGCGCATGTTCTATGGGTGATATAGGTGAAAAATTTTCAGACAAAAATAAAAAATATAAAAATATTAGATCGACTATTTTGCTTAAAAATATTATAGAAAAAATTAAATTAAAAAATTATTTAATTAATAATATTGATATAAACATAATTACTCAAAAACCTAAAATTTCTAAATATAAGATTAAGATGATTCAATCAATTTCAAAAATTTGTAAAATTTCTAAAAATCAAATAAATATAAAAGGTAAAACAACTGAAAAACTAGGTTTAATTGGAAAAGAAAAAGCTATTGCTTGTGAAGTAATAACTTCGGTAATAAATTATGAATAACAATATAAATTTTTTATTTGTCACTTTATTTGGCATTGGAAAATTAAAAAAAATACCTGGAAGTTACGCTTCTTTAGCAACTACTATTTTTTTATTTTTTTTATTTCACATATTAAACTTTTCACCAAATATTTTTTTAATTGGCTTAATAATCATATTTTTCTTTTCTCTTTATGCAGTAAATATATTCATAAAAGACTTAGACAATAAAGACCCCAAAGAAATAGTTATAGATGAATTTATTGGTCAATCAATTCCCATCAGTCTTTATGAGATTGCACATGAAGGAGCAAGAGAAACTAGTCATATTTTAACATTTTATTTCATAATGTTTATTTTATTTAGAATTTTTGACATATCTAAACCCTTCCCTGTTAGCTACTATGATAAAAACTTTAAAAACAGTTTTGGTGTTATAATGGATGATGTTTGTGCGGGCTTATACGTTGTAGCCGTTCTTGTTTCATATATGGTAATTACTTCGTGAAAAAACTCTCTCAAAAATTAGTTAAACTATTAAGAAAAAAAAGGTTAAAAATTTCTTTTGCTGAGTCTTGCACTGGAGGTTTGCTTTCAAGCGCTATTACTTCAATAAGTGGTTCTTCCAAGGTTTTTACTATCGGATTAATTACTTATTCAAATCAAGCCAAAATTAAAATTCTTAAAGTTCCAAAAAAAATAATAGCTAAATACGGTGCTGTTAGCTATCAGACTTGTTTATCTATGGTTAAAAATTTAAACAAAATTAGTAAAACTGATATTTGTCTATCAATTACAGGAATTGCTGGACCAAAAGGTGGAACTAGACAAAAACCTATAGGTTTAGTTTATATAGGTATAAAAAAGGGTAATAAAACCTTAATTAAAAAGCATTTGTTTAAAAATAAAAAAAGATTAGCAATTCAAAAAACAACTGTAAATGAGGCTTTAGGTTTAATTTTAACTTTTGTTAAATAATTCTTCTGCTCTTTTTTGAAAAGCGTCAGCTATTTTATCTAGTCCAAATTGAAAAGATTTGGTAATAATTAAATTTAAAATCTCATTCTTTAATTCAAAATCTACATCGAATGAAACCTCTGTTAAATTTTTTTTTCCTTTAAAATGCCATTTATTTTCTAGATGTTTTAAAGGACCATCAAGATTCGTAACATAAATTAAATCTTCTTTTTTATAAAATTTAACATCACTTTTATATGTATCTTTAAAGGGACCCTTTCCTATTGTTAAATCAGCAACAATAAGTAATAAATCTTCTTTCTCCTTTTTTTCATGAATTTTGGCATCTAGACAAAAAGGAACAAATTCAGGATATTTTTCAATATCTAAGACAAGATTTATCAAATTTTCTTTTTTACACTCAATTAATCTCTTAACTGAAGCTTTTGGCATTAATAATTATTAATTCTATTTTGTTGAAGCTTGGCAAAATCTTCATCGGCGTGATAGGAAGATCTAGTAAGAGGAGATGATGAAACTAATAAAAAACCCTTAGCTTTTGCAATTTTTCCTAACTCGATAAATTCCTTTGGTGAATAATATCTCTCTAGAGGAAAATGTTTTACTGATGGCTGAAGATACTGTCCAATTGTTAAAAAATCTACATCTGCAGCCTTTAAATCATCCATCACCTGCAAAATTTCTTCTTTTTTTTCTCCAAGTCCAACCATTATCCCAGATTTTGTAAAAACATTTTTATTAATTCTTTTTGCATTTTTTAAAAGTTCTAATGATGAAAAATATCTAGATCCCGGTCTTACTTTTAAATAAAGACTTGGCACAGTTTCTATATTATGATTAAAAACATCAGGATTGGCCTCTAACACTCTTTTATAAGCATCTCCTTTTCTTAGAAAATCAGGTGTTAAAACTTCTATTGTTGTATTAGGATTGTTTTTTCTTGTTTGATTTATAACTTCGTAAAAATGTTGTGATCCACCATCAGCAAGATCATCTCTGTCAACCGAAGTGATTACTACATGCTTTAATTGAAGTTTGTTCACTGCCTGAGATATCTTAATAGGCTCTAAATGATCAAGTGCTCCTGGTTTACCTGTTTTAACATCACAAAAAGCACAAGCTCTTGTACAAGTATCACCCATAATCATAAAAGTTGCA
>MDTB01184235.1_pt1 | contig 10052 bp, 8 predicted proteins | sample 811161 | NCBI WGS metagenome assembly MDTB01 (sample SAMN05326650, study PRJNA326480) | marine metagenome | isolation source: seawater | place: Mediterranean Sea | collected 2009
TGCACCGATTAAATAGACCTGCCGTCCAAAATTAGTTTTTCTTAATATTAGTTCAGCAGAAATAGCAATTAGTATAAAAGCAACCGTTATGTTGGGCAGTCCAAGGAATGAACCGGTTCCCAACCATTCTGCTCCATGCGGCCGTCGATATGACACAACAAGATTATCGCTCCAATATGCTCCTAATCCATATAAAACACCTGCAGCACCTAAAGTGACCACGATGGGATTCCCGCCAAGACCAATTAATGCTCCTTGAAATACACCAGCAACCAAGGCAAAGCACATAGTGAACAAAAACGATAGTTCAAAACCGTATCCATTCGACATACCGGTAGCAAAGGCTATTATGCACAGAGCTGCCGTTTCTTTCATTGATAAAAGGAAAAAATTCCCCGATAGCGTCACGAAGGTTAGACCAATAGCCATTATTCCTACAAGTGCCGCATCCCGAACGATAGTTTTTAAGTTAAAAATGGTTAAAAAATTGGGTGCGGTAATCATACCGTATACAAAAACAACTAAAAAAATCGTTACCATTGCGATCGCTAAGCCCGAATAATCCCGAATTAATTTGTCTAAAAAACTCAAGCCGGTGCCACGTCTTGAAATAGGTGAACCCGTGGACATTAGTTAACCTCTTTTTGCATATTGGTTTCACTGTACGGGTCAGTTATTGAAGACAGTATTTTTATTGCATTCATATTTTCCAATTCAATTTCAGTAATCATTGCACCTCGATAAAAAGATATAACTCGGTCAGGCAAGTTCGTAATTTCCTGTATATCTGTTGAAGCAATTACTATTGCCGAACCCTGCGCAGCTAAGTCTCTTAGTTTCTGATAAATTTCTGCGCGTGCGCCGACATCTACACCTCTTGTCGGCTCATTTACCAAAATTACTTTTGGATCAATTGAGAGCCATTTGCCTAAAGCCACTTTTTGCTGATTTCCACCCGATAAAACCCCTGCTTCGGAGGTCAGCCTAGATGCATCAACTGTAAATTTGGCAGAAATATTGCGCGATAAATCTTCTTCTTTTGCAGTACTTCTTATACCAAGGTTGGAAATGGATTTTAATGATGGAGCGGAAATGTTTTCCATTATGGGACGTCCAAGGAAAAGCCCATCGTGCTTTCGATCTTCCGAGCAGTAGGCGATTTTTGCCTCAATCGCTTCTCGTGGTGATCGAGGTAAAAAAACCAAATCCCCAAACTCAAGAGTTCCACTCCTCGACTTATGAGCTCCCGCAATAGCTGCAAGCACCTCACCAGAACCGGATCCCAGTTGACCTGCGAGGCCAAGTATCTCTCCCCCATAGATTTCGAAGTCTATCGGTTGTAACAACCCGTCGGGCCACAGATTTCTTACCTTAATTAATGGTTCATCCCTAATTTTTTTACTTCTCAACGGGAACATATTCTCCAATTCTCTTCCTAACATTATCTCAACCAAGCCATTTACATCAAGCTCACTAACCGAAAGCGCATCTATACTTTTCCCATCACGTAAAACAGTTATTCGATCACAGATCTTGAATATTTCATCGAGCCTATGACTAACATATATTATTGATTTGCCTTTATCAGATAGCCTCTTAACCATTTCAAGAATACGAATACTATCGGATTCGCCTAGAGCAGCCGTCGGTTCATCAAGAATAAGAATTTGCGGATCATGAGCTATAAGACGCGCCACTTCTACTAAGTGTTGCTCTCCGACAGAAAGCCGATCAACTAATATAAGGGGGTCTATATAGTCAAGTCCTACCTCACTGAGGTACCCTTTCGCTTTTGTTGCTAAGGCCGTCTTTGTGGCAAAAACTGGAGCTACGTCACCTGACAGAAATATATTTTCAGCTACAGACATCGTGGGGATTAAACTTAGCTCTTGCTGAGCAATTGCTATTCCTAATTTCTCCGCCTTTCCCGGACTTGAAAACCGTGTTTCCATCTTGTTTAGCTTTAAGGAGCCGGTATATCCATTATCAAATCCACTGATTATTTTTACAAGTGTTGACTTTCCTGCTCCATTCTCACCGACCAAACCCATAACCTCTCCAGGAAATATTGAAAAAGCCACATCTCTAAGTGCATTTATAGCACCAAAGGATCGGTTTATATTTGATAGTTCAAGCAGAGATTCCATTTTACTTTCACTATTTTTCGTTCCTTAGATAAACATAATGCCAGGAACCGCTGGTTCCTGGCAAGCACTAGATTTTTGTTAGATGTTTCTACTCCCAAGCACCAGAGCAGAGCTCTTCTATAGTGTAGAGCTTACCATCAAAACCTCTGAGAGCAGTGGTCTCTATTGTCTCTTTTGTAACCGATGGATTCGGTGTGAAGTTGATATAGTTTGCTAACTTTCCGGTAGAAAGATACTCTTCCACCATCTTAATCGCAAGCTGACCTTCGTGAAGGGGTGATTGTAGCGTTGTACCAAACTGCTTTCCTTCTTCAATAAGCTGCTTATCACCGTTACATACAGTACCGACTGCAATTACGTCAGTTCCCATCTTGTATCCAGCTTCCTCAAGCGCCTTTATCCCACCGGTTAGGATCGCATCGTCCATACCATAAACAAAGTGAATACCCTGGTCTTTAAGCTTTGAAATCATTTTTGCAGCACCTTTGTATCCATTTGCTTGACCAAAACCTTCATCAACGTCTCCAATTATTTGTAGGTCTGAGCCGGCTATTGCTTCCTTAAAAGCGTTTATTGAAAGGGTATAACCTCCGTACGAGTGTGGATACGACAATGCCAACACATTAAAACCTTCGCCTCCAGCTGCCTTTTTAGCGGCCGCTGCTTCACGCATCATATATCCAGCATTCCGGGCTCTTAATCGATCATCCGGACCCGCATAACCAAAAATATACTGCTTATCTTGCTCATTAGGTAGCTGGTTAATTTTTAAAACCGGAACGCCTGTTTTAGCAAGCGCTCGTAACGAGCCTAAACCTGCGACCGCATCTGATGGCCACCATATAAATACGTCAGGCAGTTGACCTGCTGCTAAAACCTGTTGAACCTGCTGGTCTTGCTCGGCTTGATTAAATTGGTTCTCATAAACCTTTATGTCAAAACCCTTCATCTCAGCTGTGTTTTTTATTCCCTTTATAAACCGGCCAATGTAAGCTTCACCAGCTGGACCATTAAAGGAAATTATTGACCCTTTAGATGACGCTATTGACGCAGTCGTTGCGGATAAGGCAAAAACTCCTGCTGCTGCAATAGCTAATAAATTCCTGAAAATTTTCATATTATATCTCCCCATGTTTATATTCCCAGTCTTCCGATGCTAAAGGACTATTCCCCCCTTAACAAAGTATAATAGAAGTAACGTTACTGTCAAAACTTATGTAAATGGAATCTTAATATATCCATAATGGATAATATTTATCCATTATGGATATATTTACAATTTCGTTAAAAATATAGAATTGCCAAGCTTATCGTAATATTAATAATTAGTGCAAAGGGTACAAACCATCAAAAATTACATATTTTTCTAATAAATTTTGTAATAAAAAGGAATTCGATAAAATGGGGGAGATTTAGTTATGGATAAAGAGAGATTAAAAGGAAAAAATATTCTTATCACTGGCGCTGCACAGGGAATGGGAGCAACCAATGCTGAACACTTTGCAGCGCAGGGCGCAAACGTTTGTTTGGGTGATTTGGATCTCAATATGGCTCAAACTGTTGCAGATAAAATCAATTCAGGTGGTTGTGGTAAAGCTATTGCTGTGAAAATGGACGTAACAAAAAGGGAGGACAACGCTTCTGCAGTTACTGCAACAGTTGAAGCCTTCGGTATGATCAATGTAGGACTGTTCAATGCAGGAGTGAATAAACCTCGATTTTTCATGGATATCGATGAAGAAAATTGGGATATGATTATGACCGTTAATACCAAGGCTATGTGGCTTGGAATGCAAGAGACTGCCAAGCAAATGATCAAGCAAGGTCATCAAGAACATGTATACAAACTGATAAACGTGGGTAGCATAGCATCAAGAAAACCATTGGTTGACGTCACCGTTTATTGTACTTCCAAATATGGATGCTTAGCGTTGACGCACTGTGCGGCTGTGGGTTTAGCCGAGCACAATATTACTGTAAATGGCTATGCACCAGGAGTTGTTGTGACACCATTATGGGAGCAACTTGACAAAGATTTAGTAGAAATAGGATTTAAAGACAGGCCAGGCCAAGCTTATGAAGATATAACTAAAAACGAACTCGTTATTAAAAGAGTTTCATATCCTGACGATGTAAAGGGAACTGCAGCTTTCTTAGCAAGTCACGATAGCGATTATATGACCGGTCAAATGCTACACATAGATGGTGGCTGGTGCATTCAATAGATATTTCACAAAAAAAATTAGATGGCCCGTCAAGCCAGTCCACTAGCTAAATATTTATGATAAAGTGCGAAAGGTAAACCAATGAAAGCGGTACTCTTTGTTGGCGGATGGGACGGGCATCAACCATTGAAGTTCGGCAAATGGTGTAAAGAGCTACTTGAAAGCGAAGGATTCCAAGTTAAAATTTTTGAAAGCCTGAGCCCTCTTTCAAACCCTAAAGACCTAAATGATATCGACCTCATTTTACCAGTATGGTCCAGCGCAAGATCGTCTCACAAACCAGAGTTTGGAGATATGACAAAATCTGAAGAAAGCGGCTTGATTGAATTAATCGCAAATGGGTGCGGATTAGCAGGATGGCACGGTCATATGGGTGATGCCTTTAGAGATAGACCTACCTACCACTTTCTTATAGGAGGTCAATTCGTAGCCCATCCCCCAGGCTGGCCAGACAATCCAATACCTTCAGACGATTTTATAGATTACGAAATAACTATAACCCGTCCAAGCGATCCAATAGTGAAAGGAATATCAAGTTTCCGAATATACTCAGAGCAGTATTTTATGCTAACGGACGCATCAAATGAGGTGCTAGCTACAACAACATTTTCAGGCGAGCACTTATGGTGGATCGAAGGCACTGTTGTTCCTGTAGTTTGGAAAAGACGTTGGGACAAAGGCAAAATCTTTTATTGCTCTGTAGGGCATAGATTAGAAGACTTAAAAATACCACAGGTAACAGAAATAATTCGACGTGGCGCAATATGGGCTTCCCGTAAGACGAAACAAAATTAATTTGCCATAGTTAAGAAAGCCATATAAATCATTGTAAAGAGTTAAAAGATTTAGGGTATAGCGCTAAATGGTCAAATAATATCATTATCCAGTATTTTAATGCATAACTATAAAATTCGTAGCCACTCTTACAAAAAATATAATGGATTCATTCAATACCTTTTGATAGCCTTTAACTGATATATTCTACTATAAGCGGAGCTAAGTTATGACAGGGGGTGTTGGCGGATCAACAATTGAATATGAACTCAAATCCATGGAAAAACTGTCAAGAGATATTGAGGGTATTCCCAAAGAGGAATATTTTGAAAGAATAGACAGAGCAACGAAGTACATGAAACTACAGAACATCGACGCTTTATACTTGAGCTGCTCAACAAATCTTCGTTATTTTACAAACTTAACTATTAATTTATCAGAGAGACTCCATGCAGCTGTTATTCACAATAGTGGCAACATAGTTTACATCGTCCCAGCATTCGAAAAAGAAAAAACCTTATCCATGATATTGATTGAAGGTAACATTTTTGCTTGGGAAGAGGACGAGGATCCCACCATATCTGTGATGGATAGTTTTTCATATCTCGGTGTTCATCATGGCACGATAGCTATAGATGAAAATACCCCATACTTTGTTCTTGAAATGTTACAAAATGCTAACAATCAACATAGTTTTGTAAATGCCAAGTCAATTACGAAACCATGTCGCGAAATCAAAAGTAAAAACGAAATATCTTTAATACGGAGCGCTATGGATATCGGGCTCGAAGTCCACAGGCGAACTTGTAAAATACTTTATCCTGGTATAACAACAACCCAAGTACAAAATTTTGTTACGCTCGCGCATCAAAAACTTGGATCAGAGACTCCTCCTGAGTTCAACATTGTTCTATTTGGAGCAGCTACAGCCTATCCACATGGAGTATCTTATAGTCAAACATTGCAGGAAGGAGATATGGTTTTAATAGATGTGGGAGCAACGGTTGGAGGTTATTATTCTGATATTACAAGAACCTATATTTTTGGAAAACCAACCAAAAAGCAACGCACGGTTTGGGAGCTGGAACGAGCAACACAAGATGCCGTATTCAATGCAGCAAAAATAGGGGCGAGCTGCGAAAGTTTAGATATAGCCGCACGAAGTTCCCTCGAAAGAGCTGGTTTTGGCCCAGGGTATAGAACACCAGGTCTGCCTCATAGGACTGGGCATGGTCTAGGCCTTGATGTTCATGAACACCCCTATATTGTGAAAGGAAACCCAGACCTGCTAGCTGAGGGCATGTGCTTTTCAAACGAGCCCATGATTTGCATTTATGGTGAGTTTGGCGTCAGATTAGAGGATCATATTTACATGACCGACAAAGGACCTCAGTGGTTCACCAAGCCTTCAAATTCTATTGATAATCCGTTCGGACTAGACATTTAAACTTGAGGAGACTTGATTATTCATAAACTGTCTTATTTTTCGTATTAGCTTTGATAAAATCCCAATCATATATTACGCCCAGTCCAGGGCCCTTAGGAACATCAACAAAACCTTCCCCGTCAACGCAATCTATCATATCACTATACCCGCAGTTATATACAGGCGCCATCGTATTAGGACAATCTGGACCAACTAGCGCAACTTCATAAAAATTTGTGTTTCGTATCGCTCCCATAACATGCCGATGAGCTGGCCCACAAGCATGGACTTCCACATCAATACCGAAAGACTCTCCAAGATGTGCTATTTTCATAGCTCCAGTTATACCCATATCATATTCTGGGTCAGAACGAAGAAAATCAGTTCCACCTGCAATCAAAAAATCTGCCTTTGGCTCTATACCGCGTATATGCTCTGTTTGAAGAATTGGGGTTTTTATCCTATCTCTTAACCTTTTATGCGCAAAAGACGATACTCCACTATCTCTATAAGGATCTTCCAGCCAGAAATATCCAGCATCATCACACGCATGACCAACATAAAGTGCATCAGCAAATGTTCTTAACTGACAAGCTGGATCAATCATAAGTGTCATCTTATTACCAACCGCTTCAGCCACATGAACCAGATTTTCTGCTTCCTCTTTTGCATTACCCTCGTGCCAGCCGTGAATTTTAAATGCTTTGTAACCAATATCGAAACACTGTTCTGCAAAATTTGCAAAAGCCTCCTTTGAATCAAGACCACCGTTTCGATCCCCATGATATGTACTGGCATAAGCTGGTAACTTATCTCTATAGCTTCCCAGCAAAAAGCTTATTGAACAATTTAATTTTTTTCCTGCCCAATCCCAAAGTGCAATATCTAGAGGTCCATGACCCATATGATCAAATTGTCTTAACTCTCGTTTGAAGTCATCATAAATACGCTCTCTCTCCTCAGCTCTATACTCCAAAAGCTTTGGTGCAAGCATCTTACTTTGAGCACAAGCAGCCGAATTACCCCCCCAATGAGTAACATACTCACCTCGAATACCGTCCGAAGTGGTAATTACAACAGCATATTTTTCGATATCTATTTTGGCGCCTTTGGAATATCCGACTGCTCCTATAGTTTTAGCGCTTGTTAATAACCCCAAATTTTTAACCGAATGAGAGAACTCATGAATTTCTATTTTCACTATTTGACTCATTAGACCAATATGCTCCCTTCATAAGTTATTGATTTGCAAATGTCTCCTACTTTCAAGGCAATTTACATCTTGATAAAATACCTATAATTAAAATATTAATATTTTAGGAACAACGCAATGTTTTTAGGAGAGACCTATGAATACTTTTGACTTATCGGGTAAAGTAGCTTTAGTAACCGGCGGAGCACAAGGTATAGGGCTTGCAGTTGCAGAACGAATGTATGACTCCGGTGCCCACATCGTAATATGCGATATTGACGAAAATTTTGCGAACGCTGCTCTTGCAAAAATGCCAGATCGATCTGAATTTAAAAACATTGATATCACCAAAGCAGATTTGGTTGATATAACATTAAAGGAAGTATTCACTACACGTGGCAGCATTGATATCCTTGTCAATAGTGCTGGAATTGCAGGACCTAACTTAAAAGTTATTGACTACCCGCTATCGGAATGGAAGAGAGTCTTGGAAATAAATCTTGATGGAACATTCAACATGTGTAAATCCACTCTGCCTTATATGGTGTCGAACAACTACGGAAGAATTGTTAATATAGCCTCCATAGCAGGCAAGGAAGGAAACCCGAATGCTGCACCATATTCAATTTCTAAAGCGGGTGTAATTGCGTTAACAAAATCCCTCGGCAAAGAGCATGCTGATCTCAATATCGCCGTAAATTGCGTTACTCCAGCTGCAGCCAAAACCCGAATATTTGATCAAATGTCTCAAGAGCATATCGATTACATGCTGAGCAAAATTCCCCGTGCCAGATTTCTTGAAGTTAGCGAGGCGGCTTCCATGATTACTTGGCTTTGTTCAGAAGAAAACTCTTTTTCAACCGGCGCTGTTTTTGACCTGTCTGGAGGTCGCGCGACCTACTAAGGTTTTATATAGTCTCCCTGTTTTGTTTATCGTAATCATCTTCTGATACCAACTGCTTTCTGTATGCTAACCAGCTATCTCCAGGCTCTCTCTTCCATAAAACCCTTTCCCAATTATTTTCATTGCGCTTTTTCCATAACCAAATAGGTGCACGGAGGTTCCCACGCCAAGAATAAAAAAGTAATACAGGTTTATTTCCTAAAACGCTTAACGAATGTAACTGTGCCTTGGGTGTTATGGATAAGTCACCTGATTTTAGAAAAAAAGGCGCACCACTAACAGTATGCCGAATCTCTAGTTTTCCACTAATACAATAATAAAGTTCATTAACAGCGTGTGTATGAAAAGGGTACATAACACCAGGCAGTAACAACATTGTTCCAATAGCAAGTCTGTCATGAAAGTAATAACCATCAAGTCCTAATAGTCTAGAGACAAACATACCTCGTAGGTAGGGATCTGAGTCAAACCCGCGATAAATTTGTGTCCAACTTAAATTTGTGAGCATCTTCTTACTGATATGTTTTAGACCACTGGTATTTAAATCTTTTTGAGGTATTGCTACCAGTGAGGATTTTGGGAAAATGAAATTCTTATTTTTAAAATCCTGTCCCGTTAAAGAGTAAGTCAGATTATCTATTTCAACAATAAATTTTTTAAGGGTTGAGTACCGAAGTGTTGACTGTTTTAGATTAACACAGAGTGCATTAATTAATCGCTCAGCTATCTCATATTCTTCACTTTTTGACATTTGTTAACTCTAAATTTTTTAAGTTTCAGTCTGCTTTTAATTATAAGGAAGAACTTCTTGATTTAATGATATTAATTGCTATCAAAGAATACAAAAAAACCCTGCAAAGCCTATTTAAGGTTATACGCATTTACAGTTGATTTAAACCGTTTGCAAATACAAACTTCAATGCATAAAACCAATTTATCTACTTTAGTAATAGCTGCCATCTATTTATTTTGTTTTGCATTTAATTAACGTGCCTAAGAAAAAGCTCTAATCTTTTGGCATACTGGATAATTGAATTACACCCAGATTCAAAGAACCTTTTTTCATAACGAAAATTTCATTAAAATTCATAAACAAATTTTTTTTGTTCGCTCGTTTCTATCGCGCCAGGTCGATATTTTCGTACATAAGCTATTGGATCAGTAACTGCACCTCTAATCATTCTGACTAGCAAAGCAACTATAATCCCAGATCTTCCTAAACCTGCATTACAATGAACCAATATTTTCTTTTCATCATAAACGTCCTCAAGAACTCTGCGAAGTAAATCTTCAACATATGAGATCCTACTAACTTTAGGGGTAGATAAATCCTCAATTGGTTCAATGTAATGCTTAAAACTATGGACCTGAACTGTTTCATTAA
>MDTB01220379.1_pt1 | contig 10052 bp, 6 predicted proteins | sample 811161 | NCBI WGS metagenome assembly MDTB01 (sample SAMN05326650, study PRJNA326480) | marine metagenome | isolation source: seawater | place: Mediterranean Sea | collected 2009
CAATACCACATCAGCTAGCCAAGCGGTTTCAGTCATAAATATGTCTTGAACAACCAAAAGTTCAAGGTTCGCAAGTGCTGATCTAGCATGATTAAGATTCGGATCACTCATAGCTGGATTTTCACCCATAATATAAAGGCCTCTGATTTTATGTGGATCGCTTTCATCTGAGAAAACTTTATCCATAATTTCAGTTACAGTAAGCCCGGGTTTTTCGTCAATCGGTGAATTCCAAAACTCCTCAAACCAGTGTCTTGCTTCAGGGTTAGCAACTTTTTGATAGTTTGGAAGCATCATTGGAATCAAGCCTGCGTCGCTGGCTCCTTGAACATTATTTTGACCCCTGAGAGGATGCAATCCAGTTCCTGGCCTGCCAATTTGACCGGTAATCGTTGCTAATGCGATCAAACAACGTGCATTATCGGTTCCATGAATATGTTGACTTACGCCCATTCCCCACAAAATCATCGATCCTTTAGATGTGGCATACTCCCTTGCGACTTCTCTTATTGTTTTTGGGTCAATTCCACAAGATTCTGAGACCTCTTCAGGGCTATATGACTTAACTTTCTTCTTAAGTTCATCAAAGTGGTTAACCCTTGAATTCACAAAATCCTCATTAACTAAGTCTTCGTCAATTATTACGTGAATCATCGCATTCAAAAGGGATACATCACTGCCAGGTTTAAACTTCATGGTTTTCCATGCATAGTCAGCAATTTTAGTCATCCTAGGATCAATCAAAACTATTTTCGTACCACTTCTTGCTGCATTCTTCATCCATGTGGCAGCGACTGGATGATTTTCAGTTGGGTTTGAACCAATGATAATAACTAAGCCAGCTTCAGACACATCACTTACTTGATTACTTACGGCACCAGAACCTACTCCCTCCAGTAAGGCAGCGACACTTGAGGCGTGACACAAGCGAGTGCAATGATCAACATTGTTATTTCTGAACCCGGTTCTAACTAATTTCTGAAATAGGTACGCCTCCTCATTGCTTCCCTTCGCGGATCCCAGACCTGCCAGTGATCCAAAACCATGCTGATCCCTTATTTTTTTTAGGCCCCCTGAGGCCATTTGTAGTGCTTCTTCCCAGGTTGCCTCTCTAAAAACATCACTCCAGTGATCTAAGCTATCCACCATTTCAGGGTTTTTTTTCGCACCTACTTTCCTAATAAGAGGTTTTGTTAATCTTGATTTGTCGTGAGCGTAATCAAAGCCAAACCTGCCTTTGACACACAATCTATTATGGTTTGCAGGTCCATCTCGCCCATCAACAGCAACAATTTTTTCATCCTTGACTTTATACGTTAATAAACAACCAACACCACAAAAAGGACAAACGGAGTCAACTTTTTTATCAACTGTTTGATTGCCTACCAGGGTCTTAGGCATTAATGCACCTGTAGGACAAGCTTGAACACACTCTCCACATGCGACACATGTACTTTCACCCATTAAGGCATCTAGATCAAAAATAATTTTTGATGATGCCCCTCTCCCAGAAACACCAATGACATCGTTGGATTGTTCTTCTCTACAAGCCCTAACACACCGGTCACATTGAATACACGATGATAAATTGACAACCATTGCGGGGTGAGAATCATCTACTTCTATTTCTTCTCTCTTTAACTCTTCAAATGCTTTTCTTACCACTACATTTTTTTTATTGGCCCATGAAGATAATTCTCCATGTGGTAATTTTGAATTACCATCCTCCCACTTACTTCCAGAAGCAGGCATATCGGATAAAAGCATTTCCAATACCAGATTTTGACTCTTTTTAGCTCGTTCACTGTCAGTTTCAACTTCCATTCCTTCCTTTACTGATCTGCAACAACTTGGAGCAAGAACTCTTTCTCCCTTGATTTCCACAACACACGATCTGCAGTTGCCATCGGAACGATAACTATCCTTGTAGCAAAGTCTGGGAACCTCAAGGCCCTCTCTATCAGCTACGTCCAGAATAGTTTCTCCAGAAAAAGCCTCTGTATCTATGCCGTTTAATTTGAACTTGATTTTGTCCTCAACAACCTTTTCAAGAAACTTTTCAGGAGCGTTCATTTAACTGACCTCATGAGGAAAATATTTCTGAACACATGCTATTGGATTTGGAGCCGCCTGTCCCAACCCGCAAATTGATGCGTCTATCATCACTGCTTTTAAATCATTCAATGCGCTTTTATCCCACAACTCATTTTTCATCAAAGCCTTTGCTTTTTCAGTGCCAATTCTGCAAGGTGTGCACTGGCCGCAACTTTCATGCTCAAAAAAACTCATAAGGTTTACTGCTACCTTCCTAGCTGAATCAGATTTGCTGAAGACAACAACTGCTGCCGAACCTATGAAGCAGCCGTAAGGTTGCAAGGTATCGAAATCCAGTGGGATGTCATTCATTGTTGCAGGTAAAATACCCCCAGATGCTCCTCCGGGAAGATAACCATAAAATTCGTGACCATCAGCCATCCCGCCACAATATTGATCAATCAATTCTTGTATTGTAATACCAGCGGGAGCAAGCTTAACTCCAGGATTTCTGACTCTACCACTTACGCTATAGCTCCTTATTCCTTTTCTACCATTCTTACCATGACTGGAAAACCACTCGGCGCCTTTTTCCAAAATATCTCTCACCCAGTAAAGAGTCTCATAATTATGTTCCAAGGTCGGTCTTCCAAATAACCCAACCTCTGCAATGTAAGGAGGTCTCATTCTAGGTTCACCGCGTTTACCTTCAATACTTTCGATCATCGCAGATTCTTCACCACAAATATAAGCTCCAGCGCCTCTTCTAAGTTCAATTTCAGGAAGCACACAAGGAGGATGAGATTGCAGTTTTCTGATCTCATTTTCTAAAATTTCTCTACAACCGTGGTACTCATCTCTTAAGTAAATGTAAATAGCTTTAACATCGACAACTTTTGCAGCGATGAGCATACCTTCGAGAAATCGATGAGGATCCCTTTCAAGATATGTTCTGTCTTTGAAGGTTCCTGGTTCGCCTTCATCTAAATTGACAGCCATTAATCTAGGTCCTGGATACCCATTTACAATTTTCCATTTTCTGCCCGCAGGAAAACCTGCTCCGCCCAATCCCCTCAGACCAGAGTTTTCCATTGTTTTAATTATGAAATCCTTATTAATACTGCCTGCATCAATTTCTTGAGCAAGTTGGTATCCCCCGTCTATGACGTATGCATCAAAATCAGTAAAAGTTGGGGATAATGAGCCATCTTCGGCCAAGCTTGGCAAACTTTTTCCAATAAAATCAGTGGGCCGAAAATTATTTTTTGTATGGCTATCATTTTTCACAAAATTTGGCAACGGGTGACGAGTTTGATTGTTTAAAACTAGTCTTTCAATTTTCTCAGCAGTTGCATGTGCGACAGGATTTTGATGAACAACAGCAGCTGGTGCCTGCTCACAGCGTCCAATGCATGGAGCATGTATGACATTAATATCCTCAGGTAATGATTTAGAAAGTGCACTGTAAATTTTTTTTGAATTTGCCAATTCGCAAGCGATACCATCACAAACTCTAACAGTGAGTCGAGGAGTTATTTCAGAGTCTTCAATGAGATCAAAATGATGGTAAAAACTTGCAACCTCAAAAACCTCAGCCATTGGTATCTTCATTTCGGATGCAAGTGCTACCAAATGCCTAGACTTTAAACCAGAAAAAGCGTCTTGAATTAAGTGTAAATTTTCTATCAATAAATCGCGACGAACAAAGTCAATGCCCGGTAAGCCTTTGACTTCTTTTACAGAAGCTGAATCGGGTTGACGTCCTTTTGGCTTTTTGTGCCCTTTTTTTCGCTTTAGTTCTTTTCTAAGCTCGTTAGCGTCGCTAATAACTATAGTAGAAATTTTTCTCTCTCCCCCAACAAGATGGCGATTTCCGCATCATTAAAATTAATTTTTATTTATGTTATTAAGCAGACTTTATGCCGGCTTAAAAGTTCTGTCTAATTCAAATAAAAAATAGTCTGCTTTTTGTTTTGAATATAAGTAGTATCCCTAAGGGTTGATGAGAGAACTTATTTGATTCAACCAGACAGAATCTTTTGCTAATTCAAAAGCTTTTTGTTGAGCTATCGTTAATTGTCTTGATGGAGGCATAAAAATGCCAATTGCTGTCTCAGCTTTCGGATTTACTAGAGGAGAAATGGAAAGACCGTCAAAGTTCATGGCAATATTTGCCATTGGACCAGGCAAAATAGTGGATAAACCACTATTTTGAACTGATAAAATCAGGGAGAAAATTGAATCGGTTTGCATACAAGGACTAATTTCAACCCCAACAGCTCTAAAAAAATTATTAACTAAGGCTCGATGATGCATTTCTGATGTCAAAAGGCAAAGAGGTTCTTTGGCAGCCAAATACCAAGTAACCTCATCGATTAATTGAGACTTAGCTGATTTATTTAAAAAACTTTTAATCAGAAAGTATTTTTCTAAATACTGTGGTATGACACTTGAGTCGTTGGTATTTAATTCAAATCTATCGGTATAACCAAATGCCAAGTCAACAGTTAAATTTTCTATACTTAGCTCAATTTCTTGTGAAGCCATCGACCGAACAGTCGAGGTGATACCTGTAAAATTCTCTTGCAAAAGCACTGCAAATTTAGAGGCCAAGGGGAGAGCACTTGGAACAGAACCAATAATTAAATTCCCTGAAGGTCTGCCTTTACTGCTTGAGATATCTTGTTTAAGAGATTCCGTTTCATGAAGTATTTGATGGGCACTTGCCAGCACTCTTTTACCTTCATCAGTCAATCCCTCAAAATTTCTTCCCCTATTTACTATTTTAGTGCCTAACTCATCTTCAAGAGCTTTTATTGCATTAGACAAAGCCGGTTGAGTTATGTGACATGCCTGAGCGGCACGACTAAAATGCTTATGTTGTTCAAGAGAAACCAGATATCGAAAGGTGTCAATTAGATTCATAACTAAAATTATCGTTTATTCTCTTTAGAATAGTATGTTATTCATAAACCAGAAAGGAATAAATTTGCATGAAATATGACTTGATTGTTATTGGAGGAGGTTCTGGCGGAGTTGCATGTGCCAGAAGATCATCGGCACTTGGTGCAAAAGTAGCCCTCATTGAAGCTGACAGGCTTGGAGGAACTTGTGTTATCAGGGGTTGCGTTCCAAAGAAACTACTTATGTACGCTAGCGGATTTAAAGATGTTTTTAATGATGCGCAATTTTATGGATGGCAAAGTGAAAATTATTTAAACTTTGATATGGAAAAATGGCAGAATAATAAGACTTATGAAATTCAAAGATTAGAAAAAATATACACAAAACTCCTTGCTGATAGTGGTGTAGATGTGTTGAAGGGACATGCCACTATAGTAAATCCCAAAACAGTCAATGTAAATGGAAACAAAATTAACTCCCAAAAAATAATGGTTGCTACTGGGGGGATTCCTACGTCTCATCCAATTCCCGGACTAAATAAATGTATGACATCTAATGAAATATTGGAGCTTAAACATCTTCCTGAGAAACTTGCTGTTTTAGGTTCTGGATATATTTCATTGGAATTTGCGAGTATTTTCAAAAAATTAGGATCTGATGTGTCGATTTTTTTTAGATCTGATTTCCCCCTTAGAGGATTTGATTTGGATATTAGAAAAAGAATCTCTGCAAATTTTAATGAGTTAGGAATCAAATTACATCCCATGTCCCAAATTCAAGCCATAGAGAAACACAAAGATTACTTTACGCTTGAAACTAATACCGTTTCTGAGAATTTTTCAGAAATTTTAAATGGTTTGGGAAGAACTCCCAACAGTAAAAACCTTAAATTAGAAGAATCAGGAGTCAATTTAGGCAATAATGGTGAAATATTAGTGAATGACTACAGCCAAACTTCACAAGATGGAATTTTTGCAATAGGAGACGTAACTAACAGGATGAACCTTACCCCAGTTGCAATAGCGGAGGGTAGAGCATTCGCAGAAAATGAATTCAACAATAAAAATCTATTAATAAATTATGACTCAATAGCTTCGGCAGTTTTTACATCCCCCTCTATAGGATCTATAGGTTTGACAGAAAATCAAGCAATCAAACTAAATTCCAATCAAGGTGTAAAGATTTACGAGTCTGAGTTTAAACCAATGAGACAAACATTTACTCACTCTAAAATTAGAACTTACATGAAACTTATTGTAGATTCGCAAACGGATATCATTTTAGGAATACATTTAATAGGACCAGAGGCCCCGGAATTAATACAGGTATTAGCTATCCCCTTTAGAATGAAAGCAACAAAATCTGATTTTGATAACACGATAGCAGTTCACCCAACAAGCGCAGAGGAATTGGTTTTAATGCGAAGTTTGAGTAGAAGTTATCCTACTAGAAAGTCTATATAATCCAAAAAATGAAACCCTCTATTGCAAAAAATATCTTCGAACATTTTTGGGGATCAATTCTGGTCTCAATTGGAACTCTAGCAATTGCATGTTTGTGGGGATGGAACTTAAATGGACAAAATGGACTGCTTCAAGCTTTATGGATTTTCCTTATCCTCTTGATACTTGAAATATCTTTGTCATTTGACAACGCAGTTGTAAATGCTTCTATTCTTAAAAACTGGAACAAATTTTGGCAAACAATTTTTCTTTCATTGGGTGTTTTAATTGCAGTATTTGGAATGAGATTAGTTTTTCCCTTAGTTATAGTTGGTTTAACAACCAATATGAGTTTGACAGAAACATGGAATTTGGCGATTGACAATCCTGTTCAATACTCGGAAATTCTTCTTACCCACCATGCACAAATTTCAGCATTTGGAGGGGTTTTCTTACTTTTAATTTTTTTAGACTTTTTTGTTAGCACAAAGAAAAAAGTCTTCTGGATAAAACCACTAGAAGTTCAATTGGAAAAATTGAATAAATTTAAAAATTTCTCAATTTTTTTTACACTCCTTTTCCTGTTGATTTTAACTTCGACTTCGGATTTGTCCAATTCAAAACAATCTGAAGTTGTTATGTTCGGTCTTTGGGGACTAATATCTTATTTAATTATTAATATCTTATGTCAATCTCTTGAGCAAAAAGGTGCTGACGCTGTTCAAGCAATTAAGAAAGGTAGTGTTGGAGGATTTATTTATATTGAAGTTCTAGATGCTTCATTTTCCATTGATGCTGTGGTAGGGGCATTCGCTATCACAAAAGATGTTGTAATAATTATGCTAGGACTTGGAGCAGGTGCAATGGCAGTTAGGTCTTTAACTGTTTATCTTGTAAAAAAACAGACTCTTAATGAATTAGTATTTTTAGAGCATGGAGCACACTATGCTATTGGCGCCCTTGCAATCATTATGATTGGTAGCGTTCAGTTTCACATTCCAGAAATCATTACCGGAACTGTAGGCCTGATTTTAATTTTATTATCAGGGTACTCATCAATTAAAAGAAAGAGATTTACAAAACCTTCATAAACCCAGAAGCAATGAAGCTAAATTTCTTCTCATTGGTTTTCCGGTTGGCCCTTTGGGAATTTCATCAATAAAAATTATTTTAGAAGGGACTTTATACCTAACGACTTTTTGTAAACAATAACCTTTTATATCCTCTTGGCTTAATTTTTTTTCTTCTTTTAACACTATTGCTACTGCAACATCTTCCCCTAATTTGCTATGAGGAAATGAAAAAGCAACAGCTTGTGCAACATCAGGGTGGCTGGTAATTAATTCGTCTATTTCGACAGGGCTAATTTTTTCTCCTCCTTTATTAATGATTTCTTTTAAGCGCCCCTTTAAAAAAAGAAAGCCCTCCGAATCTATCATCCCTTGATCTCCAGTTTTAAACCATTTATTGATGATCGAATCTTCATTGGCCATTGGATTATTTTCATATCCATTCGTTACATTTTTTCCTTTAATGACCACTTCACCTAATAAATTATTGTCAATTAATTGATTATTAGGTCCAAAAATACCAACCTTCCCGGGCTGAATTTTCCCGACACTACCTAACTTGCTTGATGTAGAAATTGTGTTGCTGCTAATTTGGTGTGAGGCTTCTGTCATTCCGTAGGCCTCTAGCAAAGGCACATCAAAAAAAGCCTCTAGTTCTTTGTGTAAAACCTCAGGCATTGAGGCGGAGGAAGACCGTAAGAATCTCAAGGAGTGTTTAGTAATGGACAGCCTATTTCGTTTTCCCCTATCCAAAATCAGTTGATGCATAGTTGGTACTGCAGAAAAGAATGTAGGCTTAAGGTCAATTAAAATATGAAAAAAACTCAGAGCATCAAATCCTTTAGAGCAGATAACTGTTCCACCTCGAGACAGTGGAGAAAGTAAAGAAGCTACAATACCGTGAATGTGGAAAAGTGGCATTATGTTCAGTCCACGGTCATGAGAATTTAAATTTAGGCTATTACTTATATTTTCCACGGAATCGCATAAATTACCATGAGTTAAAGGCACTATTTTTGGTTTTCCAGTAGTTCCGGATGTATGAAGTAATAAAGCCAAATTATTTTTGTGAGTTAATGAACTCTCAAAACTTTTAGTTGGTGGATGGTTAATAAAATTTTTTTTTGAAAATATCAAAGTTGGATCTGTATCCGGATCACAGACTTCTATAATTTTTATGCCTTGTTCAAGTGCAACATCAACAACGGTTAACTTAGAATCTTGTTCAACCAAAATTCCTTTAATATTAAGATCCATAATATAAAACTCAAACTCCTCTTTTTTAAAGTTTGGGTTGAGCGGAGCGGATACTGCACATGAGGAAACTGCAAGAAATGAAAATGCTGCACCTAGCCCGTTAGGTAAAATAATTGCAATTCTCTCATTCGCCAAACTCAATGATTGCAAAAGTTTTATGGATTCATCTATTTTTTTCTTAAGATTTTGAAAAGTTAATTTGACTTCTTTTGGAGTTTCTAAAGCAATCAAATTATCACTTTGTGAAGAAACTAAATCATAGATTGACTTGAACATATTGAGTAATTTTGTAATAAATTATTAAGACTATTTACCCTTCTCTGATCTTCAAAAAACTAGATGTTTGCTGCAATTTTGAATCTAACAATGAGCAGCAAGCATATAAAGATTCCAAGTAAGGAGTTTTTAACTTTGCAATTTTTCCTAATTCTAAAACAGAACCTAGCAAAGCCTCCAACTCCGTCTGTCTACCATGTTCGATATCTTGAAGCATGGATGTTTTGTGATGTCCGACTTTTTCAGCAGCTTTAATTCTATCTTCAATAGAAACTTTAAATTTTGCACCAAAGGTTTCGCCAATATTTTTTACCTCACAACACATTTTATATAAAAGATCTCTTCCTTGAACTGATTGACAGATTTCCGACAGTGTACTTTGAGAAATAGCTGAGATGGGATTTAATGTACAGTTGCCCATTAACTTTATCCATATTTCACTTCTAATATCTTTTTTTATAGGAGCTTTAATTCCAGATTCAACAAACATTTGACATATATTTCTCAATCTGTTGCTGTAAGAACCATCAAGTTCACCAAAAGAAATTTTTTCATTTTCTATCGATTTAATTACTCCTGGTTTCACTTTCTCAGCCGCCATGTATACAACGCCACCAATGATTTTATCAGCATCAATATTTGAAGCAATAAATCCTTTAGGATCTACACTTTCTACATGTTGAATGGAGAAAGAGCTTGTGAATTTTTTGAAATACCACCAAGGTATTCCGTTTTGCATCGTTACTATAATTGACTGATTGTGAATGATATGTTCTAAATCGTTTACGATTTCTTTTATTTGATGGGCTTTGACAGACAAAATAATTAAATCTTGTTTGCCAATAATTTTCAAATTGTCAGTGGCTTTAACTTTTGCAGTAGTTGTTGTTCCCCTATCTCCAACAATTTGATATCCATTTTTTTTAACAGCTTCTAAATTTTCCCCCCTCAGTACAGCTGTTACATCACCTTTTCGGTGCAAACGGGAAGCAATGACACCTCCAATTGAACCAGCACCAACGATACAAATTTTCATTGAGTTAACACCAAATTATCTAGGTTATTAAAA
>MDTB01140226.1_pt1 | contig 10051 bp, 6 predicted proteins | sample 811161 | NCBI WGS metagenome assembly MDTB01 (sample SAMN05326650, study PRJNA326480) | marine metagenome | isolation source: seawater | place: Mediterranean Sea | collected 2009
ATGCCCAGCTAAGTGTGGTAATTATTTAATACATGGAAATAAGGCATGTGGAGCTATGCAAATTGTTGAAGGGAAAAACGGTCCAAAAATGGTTTTTAATTTAACAAAACCAGGAGTTTGTGAATGCGGTACGTTAGTCTGTGTAAAATGCCATATCAAGTTAGATAAAGATACGTGGAGACAACACAATTGTAATCAGGGTAGTGAAGGTGCAGAAATGGATGCAAAGACATTGGCAATGCTTAGGAAAAATGCAAAACAATGTCCGAATTGCCAAGCTTGGGTACAGAAAAACGCTGGTTGTGATACAATGATGTGTGGTACTAATAGTCATGGATCTATTTTACAAGCAATACGTAATGGTGGTTGTGGGCATCAATTTTATTGGTCAAGCTTGAAACCTGCAAGCACCTCGTATAAGGGAATAAACGGTGAGAGTAGAAGTGGTTTCATAACAAAAGAATATCGAATGCAGGCAATGAAAAAAGTATTTGGTGATCAGCGATAATTAAATGGGTGAGAAAGCAGAGAGAAAAGATCATTTTGTTCATAAAATTTATCTGTATTTACCGCAGGAAAAAGAAATAGCCAGTTCGTCATGGGTATATGAATATCTTCATCAGGGCTATTAGGCTTTGATCAGTTCAGGGAAGAAACGAAGGGGAAGGCGATGTTAAAGGTGTTTGCCTTTTTCATCCAATTGTGCGACACTCGATATGTCAGGAAGGCATGGTTCTCAATGAACAAGACTGTGCAGTGTTCCTAGAATGGGTAAAGTCGGATACAACGGACTAACAATACTTTAAAAATACAGTAGAATTTGAATTATGTGGTGCGTATTCTAGGGGAACTACTGAAATATTTTCATTGGTACGGTTTCTTGTATGTTCCAATGCATCTAAAAAGGATTGTCCACCGCGATTGAATGGGTTTGATTGCAAACCAAATAAATAAAGCTAACGAATTTGTGGTTGTTCAATTTTTATATATCATAAAGCTTTTGTGGATATCTATAATAAAAAGATAATCAAATTAAAGGATGTGTGTAAAAAGGTGGAACAATTTGCAGCCACTCAAGTAAATGTGTTATTACATTGGATAGATGTAATAACATATTTACTTTTCAACTTTCATCTCTGTCTTAAATAAAAATGGATTATAGCGCTATATATATATTATAGCTTAATATAAATAGATATCTAATATCATATTTAATATATATATATATAATATATATATATATATATGTATGTATTCAACTTCCACAGAGGTTTACATGTTTTACATACGTGAATACCCACCATCAATTGTAAATTCATCCCCGGTATGATATTTCGATCCATCGGAAACTAAATAAATAGCTAATCCACCAAAATCAGCAGGGACACCCCATTTACGTAATGGTAAACGTTTCATGATTGCACGCATTGGATGTTTCTTTGCATCCATCATACCGTATTTTTCTTGTTGATGCAATTCATATCCTTCCATATCTGGTTCTTGAAATTGTCCACTTAATATAAATCCAGGGATAATACAATGGCATCTAATTTCATATCGTGCCAATCCAGACGTCATTGCTCGGACAAGACCAATGACGCCAGCTTTTGCTGCTGAATACGCGGTTTGATATTTATCTCCAATACGTGCTGCTTGGGACGACGTTGCAACTAATGTACCACCACCACCACGTTTAATCATATGTTTTGCTGCTGCACGAAATGTAAAAAATGTGGAATCTAAATTACTTTGAATAACTTTTCTCCATTGCTTTGTTTTCATATTTTGAATTTCAACTGGTTTGGATCCACCACCAGCATTGGCAAATACAGCTGAAATGTAGCCACCTAATATATTCACACTATGTTGAAATCCTTTATTTACAGCATCTTCATCAGTTACATCAATTTTCATTGTTTCGACTATTTGTTTATCATTCATGGTTTCTAATTTAATTAGTTGTTTTGCATTGATATTGTTTTCTTCCCGTCTACCCCAAATCATAACATTTGCACCTTGTGATGCAATTGCACACGCTATACCAAAGCCAATTCCACTACTACCACCTGTTATCAATACATTTTTTCCTTTTAACATTTGAATATATGTATATGTGTATAAATACACTGTATCCTAGACGACGACTCTTGGTGTTATATGATGCACTCAAAAATATATACTATTTATGTTCTATATATATCTATCTTACACATATTTATCTTTATATATAATATTTATTATTATTGAAATTAATTGACAGTATTATATATATATATTATCGATAATACAGCTATTATTTTATTATATATAATTTGGACAATATTACCATTACTCAATATTTTTCATCACTTTTTTACATTTATTTAAGAAAAACTAAAATATATAACCTTTATAATTCTGTGTATATACTAAATAAACAAAAATAAATCTTGTAACATTGCTTCAAATATGAAACATTTTACTTTTTTTTTTGAATAAAATTAGTTACTTTTTGTGTTTAAAACTGACCAATTTGAAGTACAAATGCTGTAACTTGTTCTTACCCATAATATATATCCTAAACTGATGTATCCAATATATATATAGAAAAGAAAGAGAAGTATACAATTATCATACAAACTAGACCAACAACAAAAATAAAAATGGAAACAACACAAAAGAACTTTTATGAATGTATTATTATAGGGGCAGGGTTTGCTGGATTAAGCGTTGCATCTTCATTGCAACATCAAAATATTACAGATATTATTTTATTTAATTCAAAAAATAGTTGTGGAAAACCATGGATGGAACGATATGAACGGTTACATTTACATACTGTTGCGAAGGAATCGGAATTTTTTGGATATCCATTTCCACCTGAGTATGGTGCATATGCATCAAGAGAGCAATTTGCAAATTATTTAGATAATAGTGCAAAAAAAATGAAGTTAAATATAAAACATAATCATCTTGTTACGAAAATTGAAAAGTATTCTAATCAACAACAACAACACCAACAAATGAAGAAAATTTCATGGAAAATTTCTGTTCAAAATAATAATCTTACATCCACTGATAATACATTGTCCTCGTCTGCTTCTTGTTCTTATTATTATTGTAATAATTTAATTGTTGCTGTTGGTGTATTCGATCAAAACATGCCAAAGATGCCAAAATATGAAGGTATGAAATCTTTCATTGAAAATCGTGGTCGAAAACGTTTGATACATGCAGTTAATTATTCCAGTACAAAAACATTAGGATGGAAAGGATTAAAAGTATTAGTTGTTGGATATGGAAATACTGGTTCAGAAATTGCACTGGATGTAATCGAAGGTGGTGGATATCCAACATCATTAATACGAAGTCCAATACGTTTAATCAATCGGGAGGATTATGGTCGATTTCGAAATATGCCATATCATCCAATATTAAAACAAATGTTACCATATGATCCATATACAAATAAATTACCAGAATATATATGGAAATATTTTTGTCAATTTTTTGATATGATTTCATATATCGTTACAAGATATAGATATGGATCAATTGTAGATAAACATGGTATTCAAATTGATAAGGTTGGTCCAATTATGGGTTTAGAATATGAACATGTTGGACCACCATTAATGGATTTAGGAACGATGGAGAAAATCAATGATGGTGAATGCAAAGTAATTACATCTAATATTACTCGTTTAAATGCAACAGGTGTTGAATTTGAGAATGGTACAGTAAAAGAATTCGATGCAATTGTATTTGCTACTGGTTATATAGCATTTACTAATTTTTTTAATGTCTTTGGTAAAGAAATGATAAATGAAATTGGTATTGAAAATATAATAAATGCTGGTACCACTGGTCATAAAGTGAAAGATTCAAATCATTTATGGATTTCATTTGGCGGTTTACCAATGATGCGCCATCAAGCAATAGTAATTGTCGATGAAATTGTAAAAAGTGATAATTATAAAAATAGTAATAAGGATGGTATGAAGAAGAATGTAACAAGGAAAAGGTCTAGTTTGTGAACACAAATAATCTTATTAAAATATGATACATTATATATGAGATACGACTTTCGTAACACGTTTTTAGAGTGTAGAGCGTGTCATGCGCTAAAGGTACAACTCCCTAACAAGACACATATATACACGTTGTTCGTAAAATATTTTTAATATTATATTTTTTTTTTTTAAATTAATATTTTGGTCACACCAAATACGAATATAAAAAAATGTATTATTAATATTTTTTCTTATTTTATATTGATCTCGTTTTAAAAATATTGATAATTTACTGGGGCGATAATAAAATACATGTAATTTTACACACCACACACTTCCTTCCTTCTCTTCCTTCTTATACCATCATCGTCATTATTGACACGCTATGTAAAACAACTTTTATTTCTTATTACCAAATGCAGTTTCACCTTTGCTTAATTTTAATATTTGTGAATCAGATAAACTTTTTGTATAATATCTCACTTCATCCAATTTACCAGTTCCTCTATATCTTCCACCTGCCCTTAAACTAGACCCAAACCATCGTAGTCCATTGATTTCACCAGATTCTGCGCTACCAATTGCACTACTAAATTCAATATAATGGTGTTGCCATTTATTCAATTCAATATCTTTTTTGACATAGCGATGCTGTGTCTTAAAATTGTAAGGTACATTCTCCGGTTCATTGGAATATCTTTCCGTATTTACACCGTTTACAAACCATTTAGTTATTTTGAAATTTTTTTGGTTTGTTGAATAATACATGCAATTTCTTCCAATCAAATCCATTCCAATAGATGTATCACTTGGGCGATTGTTTGTGGAGACGGCGAGGATAGATGGTATATCCGCAGGTCCAACTTTTACAGGGCAATGCCAAAAACTTATGGATACTACACCTCTTGGAAAACCATCGTTAAATGTGTGATACCATACTTTTCCATCTTCCCCACTAGATCCTTCCAAAGCATGGGTGCTACCATTGTATCCACCTTTCACTACAAATGCATTTTTTACTTCACCTTTGTATGTTTGAGATTCAAAATTCTCATAAAATACTAACGGAGAAGGTTTATCCCAAATTAATTGGACATTTTGTGGTAAATCAAGTCCTCTTCCATCGGCTAACGTATCACTACCTTTGACGATTAAGCTCCAACAATGATCATATAACCATGTATATGGTTGATTTCGATTCGCTTTTCGTACACTTCCATCATTAAATACACGACCATTTGTTTGATCCCATGAAGCCACTTTATGTCCTTGCCCAGCACCATATCCCCAATTTGCAAGTGCAACTTCGACCACTGCATCGCCAGTTGGGTGATAATTCTTCAATAGGATTTTTGTACCAGGTTTGATATTTAAAAATTCTTTTGGTACATCTGGAACTAAATTCTCGCTGAAGCTACCGGCACGTATACCATCACGTTTCACAGAATGTAATTCTAACATTAAAAATCCAGATTTTGGTGTGTTTACCTTAATTGATAATTTCTTTGGATCATTGTTAAAATTGATGATATTTTGTTCTTTCGTCTCGGTATATTGAACTGCAGGTGCTTCTGGATCCCATAATAATTTTGGAGCTGGTGGTGGTGCACGTGGTGATGGTGGTGGTGGACCTTCTTCAAATATCATTGCAGATGCCTTTGCAACCACATGTTGCATTAATTCTTTTTTTTGTTTTTCTGATAATATTTTCAATATTTCTTTAATCGATACATTACGTGTATCCATTGTATTGTTTGTTTGCACATTAATTGTAATGCTTTGGGTACTTGCACCTGCGCCCATATTTTTTTTTTGTTTTTTTTTTCTGTATATTATGTATGGTTTTGTTTTATTATATACCTATAGTTTTGTTCTTTATTTGTCGAACTTTATATTATGTTTGGACAGACATATGATGTATATATATTTATATCTAATGTAGAGGTATATATATTAATATATGTGGTATGTGGGTGGAGTTGGGAGTTGTGTGGAGTGTTCTTGTAGTGTTGTGTGTATGTTGTGGTGGGTTAGGGTGGATATTATTATTATACACAGAAATATTAAATACACTGATGATACTATAATACGTTCATGCTGTGATGGGCCTATTATATCCAAAAATAATTTAATATCCTTTTTACTTTTTACTTTTTTCGCCTCCCTGTGGCCTCCTCTTCTTTTCTACTTTAACTTTATTCATCATTATTCTGTAAATTAAAGTTAAAGTGCATAATATAATATTATATTATTCAATAGTCAATAGTGCATTTTAAATTCTGGTATTTACTATATTTATACAGTGATATAGTATTAATATTTTTGTATGTTTGTAACCAATATTAATAATCAATAAAGCTGCTGTGGTGAGGCTGTGCAAGCTGGGCCTGTGCCTGTGGTATATACAGTAGGTATAGAGGTATGAAAAAAAAGACTGTGGCGGAAGAAAAAAGACTGGTGGTATAATTTTTTATAAGTTGTATTGTTTGTATACTAATATCTTTAAAATACCTATATAATATTTTCGGATTTTTCGATCGATCAGCTCAAAAAAATATCAAAAAAATATCAAAATAGATATCTATCGATATATCCTTTCTCTACCTGTACAAGCAGCACACAAGAGAAAGGAACAATAGAAAACATATTGATAGAAAATATCGAAAAATCATTAACAGTCGTTTTTTAGTAAGGAACCAATAAACCTTTTTGATTATATACTATTGGTGTTACATCGTACATACATATATATATACGTATATATATATTTACTTATTATTATTGGTTTTTTTGTAAATCAATTTTTTAAAATTTCAATATAATAATTATAAATTTCAATAATATGCCCAAAAAGAAAACGAAAGTATCGAAAAAAGATAAACAAGCAGCAAGAAAAAAAGCAGATGAGCTTGTTGGGGTAGGAAATGGTCATCTTGAAAATGCTTTAGCTGCTCGTAAACAAAGAAATATTGTTGCTACTTTAGAGGGACTTGCATTGGCAGAGAATTCATATCTAGAAGCTACAAAAGTTAATATAAGTTCTGTACATTTAGATTCTTTGTATAATTTAGGAGTTTGCAATGCAATGCGTGCAAATATATATAAAAGACAACGGAAACCATCAGAAAGTCTAGCTGCAAGTAACGTAGCAAAACAACATTTTAATAGTGTCATTGCTGGTGATACAAGTGGTCGCTCTGAAACACTTGCATTGGCTCATAAATCGATGGCTTCACTTCTTACAGAAGGCGCACCGGGAATGATTGAAAAAGAAACAATAGGAAAACAAGCGAACAATTTGGCAAATGATGCTATAAAAGAATTGCAACTAGCAATAAATCATATTAATCTAGCGATTAGTATCGGAACTAATACAGGTAATTTAGCAAATGTTGTCTCTGTTCATCTACAAGCAGGTGATATCCATGCTTTAGCAATGCGATGGTCGTTCCGTATGAATAATATTAATGAAGCATTTACTAATTGTGAAATTGCATGTTCGCATTTTGATAAAGGTCTTTCCTCTCCTGTTCCTGTTGATGATTTGCAACTTCTTGAACAAAAAGTAAGAGTATTACATGGCCTTTGCAGTTGGGCTACTGAGAATGATATAGAAAATGAAAAAAATAGTTTAAATCCACGATACGTTGCTGCACTAAATGATGCTGATGAAACGGTTAAGACCTTATTATTGATTCCACCTGAAGTAGTAGCAAAAGAACAAGGTTTTGGGGAACTGTATATAATCATGGGGGATATTTTTGAAATGAATAAAAATTTGACTGAAGCATTGCGTTTGTATGAAAAAGCTGTCGAAATAAAGCCAATTGCAGATGGATTTGCTGGGGCAGGTGATTTGCTTCTTGACGAAGGTAGAGAAAAATTGAATGCTGCAACGGATAATAATGAAAGAGCAGCAGCTGTAGAACTTCTTCAACGCAGTGCAAATGCGTTTAAAAAAGCAGCTGAACTTGAACCAAAACAAAATAATGAACATATATATAATCTTGCTTGTGCAACTGCATTAGCAAATGATGAAACTAAATGTAAGCAAGCGTTAGCAGATTTAAAGAAGAAAGTAGGAATTGGTGGAAAAGTTGGTACGGAAGCTGTTGGATTACTTTCAGATACGGCAGAGGATACTGACTTTGACCCTGTTCGAGATATGCAATGGTTTATGGAGGCAGTAAAGAAAGCGTGAAAAAAAGCATTGAACTTAATATTTTGTGAAATTATAAAAATATTGTTATCGGTATATCGTTTTTTATAAAGAAGTTTATACATTATATTATAATACAATCAATAACCTAAACCACAATCAATTCTCACAAATCTCACCACCATATATAGAAATTGAATGAAAATTATAAAAAAATTAAAAATATATCAATATTGTCCGTATCTTAAAAATAAACTTATATACAACATACACATTTTATATATCCCGATTCACATGTAAATAAGATAAGATAGAAAGATAAAAAGAATAAACGTATAGTAGTAATAATAGTAGGAATAATAAAATGAATTGTGGTAGAAGAAATAGTAATAATGTGAACCAAACAACGTTTTTTTTAATATTGATCTTGTTCATTATTTCAATATGTGATGGACATAAAGTCAAAATCATTAACCGCATGCTTTCAAACAAACCGTTAATTTTAAATGCTAGTGCAAATTCTCCATATTCCAAATCTGGTTGCGATGGTTCAATTTGTACAAATGTATTGAATCCGGCATGGATAAGTTTTGCTGGCGACGATCCATCTTTAAAAGATGATGGGGGATTATTTATAAGGTTGTCTTCTCCAGGTACACGTAACTCAGTCATTTCATTATTGCCAGCAATACCTAATTCAAAAGGACTACAATTTGACTTGCCGCAAGATAAATATATACTTAAAGATGGACCTAAAAATACGGATAAGGAAGTGGCTGAAGGCGACGATCCACGTGCTATTTATCGACCATTAACGGGTGAATATTTTGTTTTTTATCAAACACTTTGGAACAGAACACGAAAAACTCAGATTTCTTCTACAAAAACACCTCGCATATTGTCAAGTTGGAAAAGATTTAAACACACTATGTTTTCAAAGAATGATTGTGGTACAACGCTTTGGTTTCCAGAGGATGAGGATGATTCTATACCATTGGGAAAGAAAAGGGCATTTGCGATTGCAACGTTTGGTACTCTTCGTGGGGGTAACTTGTCATTAGTTACATCGAATGATGGCATGCAATCTTGGGAAGATCACGGAGAATTTATATTTACTCGCCCTGATCATTGGGATAATGCAACATTATCTTCAGGGCCACCTCCTCAAAAATTATCAGATGGCAATTGGTTATTTCTTTACAACGTTGATAATAAATGGCCAGTTGCAGATCCTAAACCATTTCCATATTTTGGACGTTGTGCATTAGGTTGGGTGATTCTTGATAAAAACAATTTTACAAACGTATTGGCAAGAAGTGAAGAACCTTTAGTATATGCTCAATATCCATGGGAAAAAGAAGGCACAACAGATATGGTAGTGTATACCGATGGAATCCGTCCAGAAGGTGATGATACATTTACTGTATTTGCTGGTGGTGCTGATACAGTAATTGAAGCATTTACAATCAAAGTGGAACTGTAAAAAGAAGTATTATATAAAAAATTCTCTTATTATATTATATATATATGTACGGAATATAATTATATGGTACGTATCATACGGTAGAGTTGCGGGGGAACCGCAAGTAGTCAGGTTACCAAAATACTCTCTTTTTATATATATATATATATAAAAAATTTATTTTAAATTATTTTAATAAATATGATATTAATAAAAAATAAAAAAAAATTATTTACACAGACAAAATGTCACTTGTACCCACATTTTCTCTTACTCGCCTGTAGAAAAAATACCGCGTATATATATTTTTTCCTTTTGGTCCTTTTTTTACTCTTCTACTGCTGGTGGAGTCAACAATACATGTTCTTTTGTTGTCCATATACTACTCATGGACCATGATTTTGCAGAAATCAATGTAGCCACTGCATTGTTTCCAAT
>MDTB01169960.1_pt1 | contig 10051 bp, 11 predicted proteins | sample 811161 | NCBI WGS metagenome assembly MDTB01 (sample SAMN05326650, study PRJNA326480) | marine metagenome | isolation source: seawater | place: Mediterranean Sea | collected 2009
TGTAACATTCATTAATAGAAAACCTGCAAGTAAAAACCATATACATTGTGCAACCAAATCCTTTCTCATAACGTATTGATATATACTTTTAATGCTATTGTATGTTTTTTCTGCCTTTTCAAAATTGTTTTTATCAACTCCAACATGATTTGCACGTTCCTTTGAATTTAAAGCAGTCACATATTCTATATCATCTTCCTTTTCACATATTTTTATCATGTCCTCTATGCGATCCGTCGGTTTTTGTAATAACCCATCATTTTCAAACGCTTTTCTAAAGAACTCTGTAAAGTTTTCTTTTGTTATTTTTTTAATGAATTTAGTACTTTCTGTACCAAATGCTTTTGTCCACACTTTCATAAGTAATGGTGTTTTCTTTTCTTCTTCGTCTTTTGGTACATGGCGCAAGCTTTCCCATGCTTTTCTAAGTTTTGAACTAACCATACCAAATACATATGAAAATGGGTATTTCCAAGAAGGCATTAATGTAATAACAAAGTAAATGAGTCCTAATATAAGTACATTCGGTATTATTGTAGTACTAAATAAAACACCAATGGGTTGTGTATAACCTTTACATTTATCTAAAATGGTTTGTGAATTGATTGATATTTGTATAATGATTATAATGGCAAAATAGGCAACTGTTATGATTGCATCCAATGCACCTTTTTTACTAGGTTTATCGGAAGATTTCCCCAAAATATATTTTAGATTATCAACACTATATTTTTTATCCACAAAGATATATTTAGCAGTAAAAAAGATAAGGGTAATCACAAAAAAAATAACAGTAGAAGCAGTTCCTTTATCAGTTGTAGTAGCAGTTTCACTCATATAATATTAAAAAACATTATTATTTGTTATTATATTAATATTATTAAATTAAATATTAATATATGAAATATTTTAATGATATACAAGCACCTAAACTAATTGAACCTGGTGCCAGATATTTTTTTTATAATACACTGAAGAATATAAATATGAAAAAAAGTGCATTGCAGGAATTATCATTAAATGTTTTTTATTTAGCCTTATTTATAAGCATTTTGGGTATTTTCTTGGTTTATAAATATAAAACAAAACTTACACCAGAAGAAATTAAGAAAAAACGTGATGACCAGCGCGTATATTTGATTAATAAAATGAAAGATTTATCATACAAAGAACAGGTAAAACAAAATAAATTAATAACAAATCTACCAAAATTTGAAAGTGATTTTGTTTTAATGCATAAAAATTATTATAATGTTTAATTATAGATGGACGATAATTATAACGATGTTTTAAATATATATTATAAGTTTAAGGCAAAATATGAAGAAGGTTATAATCTTGCAAAAAATAAAATCAGGAAGAAGAAAATAAGCAATGAAGAGAAAAATGAAATGATCAGAAATATAAAACGTAAATGTGTTAACTGTGATGCAGAAGGGGGTATGCTTTTTACCAATGAGGGTCGTATATTAAAGGGTGTTTGCAATGCCAAAAATCCTTGTAAATTTAATATTGAATTAAACATTGAAAGTTGTATCGATAATAAATTGGATTTGGAAGCAGAGCGTGAAAATTTGGATGAAAAAATGACTGAAATAATTATAAGAAAGTTGCATTTATTATTTGAATTAGAAGATGAAGAAGTTACGATAAATGAGTTTAATAAACTTAAACCAGAATATATTGAAATAAAGGCACTTATTGATGAAATAGAAGAAGACTTGGATAATACAAAAAAAATGCGTGACCCGGAAACAAATGATTTGGTTTATCGCAGTGAAATGTATAAACAAATAAATACTCAGCTAGCAAATAATATTGCAGATTTCAAGGATAATTTGAAAAAGTCTTACTTAACAGAAGTACAAAACCAAAAAAAAGCCTTTTTAAAGGATGCTATGGATATATATGTAACAAAAATATTAAATGATCAAAAGTTTTTAAGGGATATTAAATATAAATATTGTGCGATCGAGAAAACGCCTGTTGAAATAGTAGACAAAGTTTCAGGACAGACGGTTATCAAAGATTTCAATATTTTAGTACAAAAAGAATTTTTACAACAAGACAATAATTATAATGAACAAGAAGGTGGTGTGGTTTCAAATATATATGATGTTGCCATATAATTATATATGATGTACATATAATTATATTGTAATATTATATATGTTTAAGTTATTACATTTACCGGCATTTATCATTAGTCTTTCAATAGGTTTATTTTTAGTTTATATTACTGGTTCTAAACCAGAAACAATATATTTATATCCCAATCCAGATAATGTAGATGATTTATTATATAAAGATCAATTGGGGACTTGTCATAAATTTAGTGCTGAAGAAGTAGAGTGCCCAAAAAATAAAAAACTTATTACGGAGTATCCAGTGCAGGTAAAAAAGGTTACCATGGAATAATATTATGTAATAGTATATGAATATTAAAAGGTTTGTAAATAGTGATTTCGGTAGAATAGCAATGTCGATATTATTGGGATTAGGACTTGCAACATTATTTAGAAAAGTTTGTAACGGTAGAAATTGTATTGTGATAAAGGGCAGTCATTTTGATAAAATTCAAGATAAAACATTCAAATATAATGATAAATGCTATAAATTTAATAGTGAAGCACAGACCTGTGATGCTAATAAGAAAATAATAGATTTTGCGTAAATATATATAGTTAGAAATATTTATATTTACTATAATGGAAGGAACAACAAGTATTTCTGCATTGCCTAATGATAATAAAAGTAAGCAAGTAGTTTTAGAAAAAAAAGAGATACAAACGGGTTCGTCATCACAAACTACAAATCAAGTTGTTTCAAATAAAGCACCGATACAACAAAATTATTCTCCCCAGGTGCAGCAAAATATGTCTATACCTATGCAGCAAAATGGGAATATCAATCCAGGATTGACAAAAGATGATATAAGTCAAATTGTAGCAGGCATTAAAGAAGCAGGTGCGTTAAATTTAACTGGTTTACCATCAAGAGACATTCCTATGACAACTACAAACATAACACAAGATGAGCAAGTTAAACCAAATTTTATCCCAAAAGATGGTAAATATGATTATATTAATAATGATGACACCTTGAATAGTATCATGAAAGAAAGAAATGAAAAAAAGATGAAGCGTGAAAATATAGATTATGTTTACAATGAAATGAATGTAAGTGTTTTTATTATGGTATTGTTCTTTTTGTTTAATTTACCATTTATTAATAATGTGATGATGTCTTTTTTGCCGAAGTTATTCAGTAATGATGGTAGTATAAAAGTACAAGGACTGATGTTAAAAACGGCATGTTTTGGTGGTTTATACTATTTATCGTTTAAGCTAACAAATTATTTGACCAATCTATGATTATTGGTATAAATAAATTAATTGAAGTGATTTAAAAATAAGTAATTAAATAATAATAACAATATGACTACAGTATCTACACAAACTCATACCTTGAATACAAAAATCATGGTAGACAAGGGAACAATGACAGCGTCAAAAGATGAATTAATTTATAAAACCATTCATCACAAAGAATTATATAGATATATAAAGGATAATTATGTGATTCCTAGTGAAAAGCAAATAGTTGAAAAAAGATGGTATGTCTTTCAGTATATGGAACCAACATATCCCGATAAAATTATTCAGTGTTATAGTACTGGAAAGTTGGGACCAATCAAAAAAATGCTTTGTGTAAATTGTGGAGGAACAGATCATTTTAAAGTGGATTGTCGGGATGAATTAAATGGTTGTAAAAAATTCTGCTTTAACTTCTAAGATATAAATAATAATATAGTATTAATTATTATTTATTAAAAATTAAATATTTTTTTAAAAAGGGTTGTCTTGGAGGATTTACGTTTTTTTGTTTTTCGTTTGCCTTTTTTCTTACTTTTTTTTGTTTTTTTATTTTTGTTTTTGTTTTTCTTGGATTTTTTTGGTTCATCAACGGGACGATATTTTAAAAAATACCAATTCCATTCTTTTGAATCTCTATCACCTTTTAATTCTTCATATTTATCGCTTTTTTCTTTTCGCATATCTTCAATCATCAATTGTTTTCCATAACAATCAATACTAAATCGTCTTAAAATACCCTTTTGTTTTAATCTATTCTTTTGCTGAACTTGAAATAAATATTGAGCCATACATAATATACGCTGTGGATCATAATATGCTCTATCTACGTAAACAAATGCTAGATAAAAACTAAGCATTGTATCGATCGTTGCAACACGCATTTTTTTATTCTTTACTCTAATAACATTGTAACTGTGACAGGCCAAAGGTTCATAAACATATGCCAATATTTCTTCATTCACTGAAATTTGGTAATGTGGTGCTATAACTTCACCTACACCTTTTCTAGTTACGATTTTTACATTTTGAATGTTGTTATCCTTTAAAAAGTTTTTTAGGTTTTCAGCTGTTTGTTTTGGATTCTCAGATAAAACATCGAAATCAGGTATTTTTGGTATTTTTTTATTTCTAAGATTGGGTAGACTTTTCAAATACATACGATTGGCATATGCACCAAAAAAGATAACATTTTGTTTTATTAAATTATCTCTTACTAATTCAAACAGTCTAAATTGAAAATTTTTATTTACTTTCTTTGTTTTTGGATCAATTGTATTTGATTCAAACAATCGTTGTATATCTTCTACATTGCAATTATTCACTTTTAATGGATAATTTTTATTTAATACTGTAATTCGTTTCAATACTTTTTCCCAGCGACTAACATCACCTCTTGGGCGAGAAAGTTCTAAAAACATAAGCATTCTTAAATAATTTGGTGGGGAATACAAAATACCATCTACTTTCACTGCTGTAGTTTTTACTTTTTTGTATAATTCTGGCACAATATAAGTAATATCTGCAACAGGAATATAGTTGACAAATACTTTAAATGTACCAGCGTGTACACCCGATTTGGCTTCTACTTCTTCGAAACCTTCTTTGAAATAAATATCAGCAAGCTCACGAGCGTGTTCTAAAGGTTTGGGTGAAAAGAAATCATAATCAGGTAATTCAATTGTTTTGTCGTAAAATTGGTCTTCTACTGGTAATATATTATTAATAGCAGTTCCACCATAACAAACCAACTTTTTTTTCTTTAAAAATGCTTCAACTATACTGATAATTTTGGCAATATTGGGATCGCTTAATTTACTTTTTCCTATTTTTTTATCTATTTTATCTACCGCACCTCTAAGTATGGTTAATTCACATTCTTGAAATGTCATGTTTTTTGCACAACTCATTTAATATATATATATTGTACATATTAAATTATTACATTAGTTTCCTAACACCGCATTAAATTCTCCAACAGGATTTTGTATATTTTTTGCTAACGAACCCTTAACTTCACCGGTTACATCACCAGGTTTAACCTTTAATATTTCTCGTCTAAACTCAGCTGGTTTTAATCTAAATGCACATTGATGTGGGTGGTCATAAAAATCATTCATATATTTTTTTACATATTGAACATGATTTTCCTTTGAATATGATAGATTTCTTAGTACAATTTGAATACCATATTTGGTATGGAAGTCTGTTTGATTAAAATTAAGATGCATGCCTTTTTTCATTTGGTCCGGAATCACTATGATGGTTTTTGCCCTAGAATCCTTGATTATCTGCTTTTTGTCTGCTTCGCTAACAATATCATTTTCACTTCTGTAAGATACAGTATCAGCATCATTATTAGACATATTAACTATATTGTCATAAAAGTTACTTTTCTCTAGTATTTTTTGACCACAATAACTATCATTGGCTACAATGACAACTTTATTTATTAAATCCTTTAATTTAACATCGTTAATATTTTTTCTATTATTACCTGTAAATTTGGGTAATAACCGATGATTAAAATATTTTTTTACTCCATATTCTAATTGCTCCAATACATTTTTGTTTTTCGTTTTTAATCTAAATTGTAAAAATAAGGGGTCATTATTACTTCCTTGAAATGCTCTCTCATTCACTCTTTTTAATACTGTATCAAGAGGTAAATGGTTAAACGATCCTGTTTCACGACAAGATGTTGTATCATTTACTGCTATTACAGCTTTGTCATTTATTGAATAAATTTCAAAATCTAAAAATCGTGCTCCAGTATCAATCATATTTACTAAAATGTCTTCATCTACCCAATCATTTTGATAGGTTCCTCCAGCAGCGGAGTTAAAACTGGAAAATATAACATAGTCTGAAATGTAGAAATCACCATATTTGTTACTACTATGGTCAGTTACGGAATCTCTTAGTTTTTGACTTAATGGGAGTAATGTCTTAGAAGGTAGTGTTTTACTTTTTTTTAAATTGTAATATGTACTTTTATTTTTGTTATATCGCTCCAAAATACCAATAACATAATTTAATATTAACCATATAAATGCTAGTGCAAAAAATATAGCTACTAAAAATATACCGTATAAGTCTTTGTCTTCCATTATATTATAACTTAATATAATGTTTTAAAACATTATTATAAATTTCAAATTAAAATTATTATGTTATATTATATTAAATCTATGCCAGGCGGTTTAATGAATATAGCATCACAAGGAAATTCAAATGTTTTATTTACTGGCAACCCTACAAAGACATTTTTTAAAAGTACATATCACAAGTATACTAATTTTGGTATGCAAAAATTTAGAATTGACTATAAAGGGTTGCGTCATTTAAAGTACAAACAAGATACGGTAATGGAATTTAAAGTACCAAGATATGCGGAATTATTAGCAGATACATATATAGTGGTTAATTTACCGGATATATGGAGTCCGTTCCATTTTGATGGAGATAATAATGCTCGTCCATATGAATTTAAATGGGTCGATGATATTGGTTTAGCCATGATTAAAGATATTGAAATTTGTGCAGGTTCAAGTATTATATCTAAATTTTCTGGTGAATATTTACATTGTTTAAAGGAACGTGATTTTACAACAACACAGCGAGAAAAATTCAATAAAATGACAGGGAATATAACGGAATATGTAAATCCTGCAAATACAGATCACAATGTTAACATGTATCCAAATGCATATCGTTTCAACGGACAAACAGATGATATAGAACCTTCTATAAGAGGCAGAAAACTATTTATTCCACTTTCTGCTTGGTTTTGTAACTCGATGAAAGTTTCATTACCATTAGTGGCTATACAATATCAAGAAATCACAATTAAAATAACATTCCGACCTACACAAGAATTATATACTATTTTGGATGTAGAATATGATGATTATGATAATACTGTGGGTTATTTACCTAGAATTGCTCCACAACCAAATAATGCACGTCATCAATTATGGCGATTTTTGCAGCAACCATTGGATGACAAAGCAACTCAATATCAAAATACAACACGAATGGATTGGCGTGCGGATGTACATTTGATGGCGAATTATGTATTTCTGAGCAATGATGAACGTAGGGTATTTGCAAATGATACACATAGTATATTAACAAAGCAAGTATATGAACATCATCATTTGAACGCAACTGGTAGTAGAATAATTCCAATTGAAGGGACTAGTGGTATGGTATCTACATATATGTTGCGATTTCGCAGAAGCGATGCAAATAAACGCAATGAGTGGTTTAATTATACAAATTGGGCGTTTTCAAATATGAAACCACAATCAATTGACTTACCTGAAGATTTTTCAGGAAATGCTGCTCCATTTGCAAATCCATTTAATTATGAAATTACAGGGCCAGTCAATATTGAAAATCAAAAAATGATATTAAATGAACTCGGTATTCAAATGGATGGTATATATAGAGAAAATGTGTTAGACCAGGGTATATATAATTATGTGGAAAAATGGACGAGATGTAGTGGTGCAGCGAAGGATGGTTTATATATTTATAATTTCGGAGTGAAAAATAATATGTTTGAATATCAACCTAGTGGTGCTATGAATGTATCAAAATACAAGGAGGTTGCTTTTGAATATAATACTATTGAACCACCATTAGCGGAGAATCCTACACATATTGATAACATATGTGATGGAAGTGGTCAAATAATAGCAATACGAAAAAATCCGTATTCCTTATATAAATATAATTACGACCTTTGTGTATTTGAAGAGCGATATAACTTTGTTAAAATAGTTAGTGGTAATGTAGGATTATCTTATGCTAGGTAAATATGCTTAGTATACTTAATAAAGAAACTTAAAAAAAGCACTAGTAATAAACTATATGTTAGGAGAGTTTTTTTTATTTTTTGTCGGGCTTGCTGCGGGTATTTTTTTTTTCGGAAGGGTATGCTATGAAGGAGATTATGATGATTATGATTAATTTATATAATATATATTATATGAATAAATTGATGAGCCAATTAATATATAATGTTCCGGAGAAAAAACCAGATAAAATCAATAAAAATGCCAATATACGAAATAATAAATATTTAGTGTTGATTTTTTCAGATAACAAAGGTAAGCCAAGTTTAACTTATAAACCTCGTGGATATGGTGGACTAAGACATAATGAATTTGGATATTTGCAAAATTTATCACTTGTAGCAAAATATTTAAATAGAAAGGTAGTATTTTCACCTCCGCATATATCATTAGAAAAAAGACATAATTTAAATAAACCAATAGACAAACATATTGATTGGGATGTATATTTTAATCTTGCTAATGTTACACACTTAGAACGAAATCCACCGTTTTCATTTAGTTCGAACGGTGATATTATTTCACATTCTTCTATTGAATATTATCCATCAAATACAAATATAAACAAAATAGATAATAGTGTTGATATAGTTGCATTGGTAAATTATAATTCCAATGATGGAAAATTAAAAACACATTCTGAAATAATAGTACAGCATGAAAAGGGGCGTAGTTTTTATAATTACGTAAAATATCCAATATCTAAAAATCTTAAAAACTATGCAAATTTAATTTTAAAAAAAATGAATTTAAATAATTACGTATTTATTCATATTCGTAGAACAGATTTTTTATATAATAAAGTATTGGCTCCACCCAATGGAAGTCATGTATATACAACACCTGAATTTATTTCAACATTTGTTAAAAAATATATAAAAAATAAAACAATTTTCATATCAACAGATGAAAGAGACTCAAAATATAAAGAAAAAATAAATGAATTATTAAATGATTATACTATTATTTTTGAAAACCAAATAATGAGTCATTTACCAGAAGAAATTATAAATGATAATTACCAAATATATTTAATATTGGATGAAATTTCTAGAAATGCAATAGTTAATATTGGAACAGTTGGATATGTAAGATTGGGGGATAAATATGATTATCGTTTGAGTGATTATCAATAACTAATATAAAGGATTTAAAAACAAGGAAATTAATTTAATTAATATTAATAATGTTAAGTAAATTATGTAAAAACAGTAAAGTAGTTCTTAAAAACAATAATATTACTACTACATTAATTAGTGTAACTGAGCTATCACAAGCATCCATTCAAACGCCAAACGAGCAAAGAATCATCATTCCTGATAAAATCGTTGAAATTGTAAAATATCAAGAAGAGTTTTTTAAATCAAATAAGCATTTTAATTTTGTGGGTAATATCAATATAAATTGCTGCCTGGCGAATGAAAAAAATTATTTAATCGACGGACAACATAGATTCCATGCGATTAAAAGATTGTGTAACAAGGGTTATAAAAATGAGATGGTAAAAATAGAAATTATGGAAGTAAAAACATACAATGATGTAATATTAAATTATAATTTGTTAAATAAAAATACCCCGTTACCAGAATTTGTAGACGGTATAGATGAAGATATTCCCAAAAGGGCCTTTATATCGATTAGGAATGAATTTCCAAATATATGGAAAACATCTAAAAAACCAAAAAAACCATATATAAATCAAAATGATTTTCAAGAATCCCTTGGATTTTTAACATTGAAATTGAATGAAGCAAATATATTTCCTGGTGGAATTAAAGAAGAAGATTTAAAACAATTGATAATTGATAAAAACAA
>MDTB01199881.1_pt1 | contig 10051 bp, 10 predicted proteins | sample 811161 | NCBI WGS metagenome assembly MDTB01 (sample SAMN05326650, study PRJNA326480) | marine metagenome | isolation source: seawater | place: Mediterranean Sea | collected 2009
AGACAAGTCGCAGAGAGAATTCAGCTTTCTTTTGCGAGAGTCAAACAGATAGAAACAAAGGCATTAAACAAGATTAAAAAGAAGTTAGGGTCCTTTGATCTTTATTTTTAGTGCCGTTATTGCAACACATAACTATTTATTTTTGAGTTTCTTTAAATAGAAAAGGAGATTTTTTTAAAATGGCTCGTAAAAAACTTTTGAACGAACAAGAGATTCGTAAATTTTTGAAGCTTGCAAACATTACCACTGTAGGTGATGCTAAAATCCAAGAAATGGGTGGCAAGTATTATGATCGGGATGCTCCCGAGACCCCTCAATCTGAAGATGATCCTGACGATGATGCCGGCGTTACCAACGAAGAGGCTGAGTTTGATCTTTCCGAAGAAGAGGAAGAAGAGGTTGACATGGACATGGACGCTGATGATGGCGCCATGGAAATGGACGCTGATGTCGAAATGGGTGATGAGCCTATGGATGACGACGGTGAATTAGATATGGGTGGCGTTGAAGGCGATGAGCGTGAAGAGCTTATGGCCGATGTGGTTCGCGCAGTCGCCCAAGCACTTGGAATCGAAGACCAAGTGTCTGTCGAAGCTGGAGAAGATGATGGCATGGAAGGGGGTGATATGGACGCAATGCCAGAGCCAGCGCTTGATGACGAACCTGCGTTAGACGTTCCTGCTGAAGAGCCGGAGATGGCTATGGGCGATGATGCCGATGAAGAGCCAATGATGGAAGAAGAAGAGGAACTCGAAGAGTCTAATGAAGATGAATTAGTTGCTGAAGTTGCACGCCGAGTTGCTCAACGTCTCCAGCAAGATAACCAAAAAGATAAAATGGTTGACGCACTTGCTGAGAGAATCATGAAGCGTTTAACAAAATAACTTGACAAATACAAAACGAGCTATTATAATAACCACTAGATGATTCGCTAGTGGTTATTTTTTTGGAGATACAGTGGAATTTATACTTTACCTGTTGGTTTTTGTGTTTGGCTATGTCACTCATCGAACGTTTCACACATACATGGCAGCAAAGACCGGCTCACTAATTTTTTTACATAGTAAACTTACATCGCTTTTAATGTTAATAAAATGTATTGAAAGCTATAATTACATTAAGGCTTTTGGCATGATGCAGTTACAAAAAAATGAAGCGACCAACAAACAGGTCGAAGCCTTTACAACAATGATTGATAATGACATAAGTTTTTTCAAGAAACAGTCAATCAAAAACATCAACAGCCTTATTCCTGAATATTTGAAAGTGCTTGAACACTTTGAAGATTGGGACGAGGCAATGATGTTTCTAGTCAAATTTAAACAAGAAATACCAGGGGAGTTTTTAAATGATCAAAAAAATTAAACAAATTATTAAATCTGAAACCGAGCAGCCAGAAGAAAAGAAAGTAATTCTACTCGACCCTGCGGCGATATCCGGTCCCTCCGAGCCTGATATGCGTATTGTGGGACTTTTTGCAGATGTCAATGAAGAGAAGATTGCTGAAATCTTGCATAATATGCTTTTCTTTAATGAAATAAACATACAAAACCCAAAAAAGGCTTTGCCAATCACATTTTATATTTCTACCTATGGAGGTAATGCCGATGACATGTTTGCGATGTATGATATGATGAGAAACATTCGAGAATCGTCGGAGATTCACACTGTCGGTCTTGGCAAGGTTATGTCTGCTGGAGTCTTAATGCTTGCAGCAGGAACAAAAGGTCAAAGATATGTTGGCAAAAACTGTCGCGTTATGATTCATTCTGTCATGGGAGGAAACCATGGCTCGCTTCACAATATGATGAATGAGATGGAAGCAATCGAACAGCTACAGGATATGTACTGTGATGCGCTTATTGCAGAGACAAAGCTCACAAGAATCAAACTTAAAAAAATGTTAGAACGCAAAGTTAATGTCTATTTATCAGCAGAAGAAGCGGTCGAATTAGGGATTGCTGACGAAATTATATGAGGTTTTTTACATGGGCGATTATTTGAAAGATATGTTTATTGAAGTGCGTGAGACAACGCAAGAAAAGGACAATGATATTTTAGATTTGGTCTATAGTGCGATTATGGAGTCAACTACAAAGCCACTTGTGACTGAAATGGCAGCGGATAAGGCAAGAGAATTTGTGTTGTCTTTGCCAAAGTTTACCCCAACAGAGGCGTGGGGCAAACCTGATTCAATTGAAAGAGAACAAATCACTAAGCTGTTCAATGCGATTGGTGGTGGCCGCTCCATTGAAGGGAAACTTAAATTTCTTCAGAGAATTGTTGCCGAAGATTCAAAAATTACATCTCCAAGACGCATAATTTCATCTATTATTATTTTGGAATGCTTAAAGGCTGTCATAACCAGCTTTAACGCATCAAGCGCGGGCTTCGTTTTTGAAGGTTTTCTGTCTGCATTGCTGCAAGGTACACAAGAAGCTGAGGTGTCCGCTAAAGGTAACCTGCCGATTCAGGATCTTATCGCCTTTTCGGATTCTGACAAGCCAGTTCCTATCAGCTTGAAGCTTCTCAACAAAACTACAAACATTGAAGGTAGTTATACTAACTTAGTTGACGGCTTAGACGAGTTTGGTGAAATGGTCTACATTGTAGCGCGTAAGGATGGCGAGGCAATTGCTATTGAGAAGTTTAGGTTTGATCAGAACAACTTTATTGATGCTTTATCGACTTCTGCCAGAGGCGGCACCACAAAGGGTCTGAACCTTTTCCAGTTGCCGAACATGAGCCCACAGGATTCTGTGGTTAAACTCAAGGCAGCCGAAAGTTGGCCAGAAAAGTATGCTCTGCTCCAATATACTGCTGGATATTCTGAGCGCATCAGAAAGAAAAGAGAAGCTGCCACCGCAGCACAACAGCCAGCCCAGCAAGACGCAGATTCTGAGGATGCTTCGAGTGCCCAACTTGCTGCACAAAGAGAACTCGATGAAGCAATAAAGGAAGAGTGGAATCTTTTGCTTGAGAAGGCAGGTGGTACTCAGTGGCATATTAGCCCAAAGCAGTTGGTTACATATGATTTTGTGGAATATCAAACTTTAGGAGAACTACCGTATACGGAAAAAAGAATTATTAAAATTGCCAGATTGCATATGGATAAACTTAATACTGAAATTATGCAGTTATTTAATGCAACCAAGGAATTGTCCGATAATATTAATCGTTATTTCTTAGTTGAAAAGAGAAGCACTGCGATTAACTCTGGCAACAAAGCAATCCAAGATTCTATTCAAATTCAAAAAACTCTTCAAGCAGATATTCAACAATCTAAAGATGAAGAAAGTGCTTGACATTAACTTACAATTTGATTATAATATAATATAACTATGAGGTACCAATGAGTCGAGAATACGACGACAACCAAACACTACAACAAAAGATTATGAAGGGCGCTGATGTATTAGCTGATAATGTAGCATCCACTTTAGGACCACGTGGAAGAAACGTCCTATTGCAAGAAAAGGGCAAGCAACCATTCATTACAAAAGACGGGGTAACTGTTGCACATTTTGTGGCACTACAGGACCCCATTGAAAATGCTGCGGTGCAAGTTATTAAACAAGCCGCAGTGCAGACTAATGCAGATGCCGGTGATGGAACAACTACTGCCACTGTTCTTGCCCGCGCAATCTTGCGAGAGTCACAAAAGTTTATTGCGTCTGGTGTTTGTCCAACTGATCTACAAAGAGGTATATTGATAGCCGCTGATGAGGTGTCTAAAAATCTCAAGGACCTCTCTCATCCTATTCGTAGCGTTGAAGACATCCAGCATATTGCAACTATTTCGGCTAATAATGATCCAACCATTGGTAAACTCATTGCAACCGCCGTGGATAAGGTGGGGCAAGATGGTTCTATCACGATTGAAGAATCTCGCTCCCATGAAACATCGATTGATATTGCTGAGGGGTTCAAGATGTCTTCTGGATATGCCGCAGGTGCTTTTGTGACTGATGAGCGCCGCGCTGTCATGTTTCATGAAGAGCCGTTGATTTTAGTTACAGACCATAAGATTTCATCTGTTGAGAGCATCATGCCGATTCTTGAGACAGCAGCAAGAGAGAGTAGACCATTAATTTTTGTCGCCGAAGATATCGAAGGACAAGCTTTAGCTGCTATGATTATGAATGCAGTCCGTGGCACTCTCAAGATTGCAGCCATCAAGGCACCCTTATACGGCGAAGAGCGCCGCGAACTTCTTAGTGATCTGGCACTGTCAGTCGGTGCTGTTTTCGTTACTCGCGAGAGCGGCGCCAAGCTTGCTGATGTTACTCTACCTGACTTGGGGACCGCTAAATCAATTGAAAGTTCAAAGTATGGTACAACAATTGTAGGAGGTCTCTCGGATGAAGAGGCTATTGAAAACCGGATTCAAACTTTGAAAACTCAGATTGAGCAAACTGATTCGGTTGATGAATGCGAAAGAATTCAGAACCGTATTATTCGATTGTCCTCTGGAGTTGCTGTTATCAAAGTCGGCGGATCAACTGAGGTGGAGATGACGGAGCGAAAGCACCGCATCGAAGACGCCTTAGAAGCTGTAAAATCTGCGCTTGATGAAGGTATTGTTCCTGGCGGTGGCGCTTCATTGCTAAGGGCATCAAACTCGCTAGCTGTAAAGACTGAGAATGCGCAACAAGCATATGGTGCTTCTGTCATTCAAGCTGCTTGTCGCGAGCCGATTAGACAAATGGCCATGAACTCAGGTGGCAAGTCAGCGGACATAATTATTTCAGAAATTTTGGATACCAACTCTTCATCTGATTATGGTTGGGACTTTAAAAAAGCACAGTTGACAAAACTGTTCGAAGCTGGTATTATTGATCCTGTGAAGGTTACACGCACAGCGCTCCAAAATGCCGCTAGTTGTGCTGGTACTTTAATTACGACTAATTATGGTATCATACAAACGGAATAACTATGATAACTATGAGAACAGGCGATCTAATTTACATTCCACAAGACGTAGATCTATGGGACTTTGATGAAGAAACCACTGGGGTAAAATATTCTAAAACAAACAAACCAACAACTGGGGTTTTTATTAAAATGGATGCTTTTAATACTTGCAGGGTGTTCGCAAATGGACAAGAAGCATCGGTCGCTTTAAAATGTATTTACCCAATGGAGGAAACATGTTAGTAAGACTAACAGAGGTGTGCCAAAATAACACACTCACAACAAGACAAAACGATTTTACACTTAGAGAGGTTTTTGTAAATCCTGAGCATGTAGTAATGATTAGAGAAGAAGCGCGACTTCAAGAGATTAACGATGAGTCTCCCCTTACTGAAGGTCTCAAGATGGGACATCGGTTTACTAAACTGACAATCAACAGGGGACATACGGGCACTGAGATTATTGTCGTCGGTGCTCCAGATTTGGTGGAGCAATCTCTAAATTCAAATAGACAACTTTTAAGAGGATAAAATGTCACAAAGAATTAATTTGCAATATTCGATTGATATTGATGAACTTGAATATGAAACATCTAGACTAATTTCTAGAGCCGCTATAAAGCTTACTGAGCTACAGACGCAGCTATCTGCAGTTAACAAAGGCTCTGATAACTCTTTAACATTAAGTAATTTTGATGAGATTGCAAATGTTAGGAAAAACCTTACTTCTGTTGACCATCAGCTTTCTGATATCTCCGACATTATTAAGGGATACTTGTCTTATAGGACTACTGATCCGCCTGCGCCTGATGAACAAGAAAACTTAGAAAACCCGGAAGAGATTCCAGAAGAAGTATATGAAGACGTGAAGGTGGTTTCAGACATTCAGAAAAGAATTCAAGAGTTTAAAGAAAATCAACTTATGCATAAACAGGCTCAATTATTAAATGAACAAGACACCACTGAAAAACATACGGAACCCGAACAAGTCTCTTAATGTTGTTCTCGATTTAATACCGGTTGGTTCGATTGTTGACTCTTTTGTATTGTACGGTGGAGAATACGAGGTACCTTTAAGCGAATATGAGAGATTTGTTTGTGCTCACACAAACAAGTACGCAATATTTGAGTTTTGGTACACTTTGCAAAATAATTCTGCAAGAATGCATTCGGTATTAACTTCTGATAGTTTTAGATTTCATCCTAAAATGTATCCCATACTACAGGAAAAGTGGATCGAATTTAAAGATCCGGTTATACGTTCTTGTTTGTTTTTTATTTTAAATCAATCGTCAAACACCGGGCTTATTACTTCTGGTATTCTTGAAAAATCAGAATTAAATCCAGTAGCCTTATCTGATGTAAAATCATTTAAGAACAAAAATACTTTCAACATAATTTTTGATACTGAAATAGAATTTACTGATTCAATAACCAAAGAGCTGCAGGGCGATTACATATTTATTAGCGTTGGAGATTTCAGCTACAATTTTTTTGAACAAGGAAAATCGCAAACATATGATGCCACAAGCATCAATCATCAAAAACTTAAAGATGCTCTTGTGAAGAGTGGTAAAAAGTTTGTTCTTGTTTATCATTATGATAAAAGAGTGCTAAAGTTTTATAAAGAATTTAATCACACACTTGTTGACAAATATGGTCGACAAATAGAAAACCCAGATCAAGCCAAGGAGGTCGTAATTGCCAACTTTTAATATTATTCTCGCATGTCTGCTTTTTGCAGTAGGACAAACGTTAGGTTGGTTTCAGCTAAATGCTCAGTTTGTATGGGATTGGTGGAAAGACAAGCCAATATTATCAGCAACATTGTTTTCAATACCTACAGGTATTTGTTTTTGGTATGGTATCAAGCTTTGTTATGAAGAATGGGGAGAAGTTTGGGGTCCCAGGTTTTTGATATTTACAATGTCATATTTTACTTTCCCATTATTGACTTGGTGGTTTTTACACGAAAGCATGTTTACAATGAGAACAATGATATGTGTTATTCTCTCGTTTATGATTGTAGGGGTACAACTGTTTTGGAGATGATATATTTGTTCGACGTTGATGGCACTCTGACGCCTGCCAAAAACAAAATAGACCAGCAGTTTGCGAGAGATTTTTATGACTGGCAGAAAGGCAAGCAAGTCTACATTGTTTCGGGCGGCTCATTCCCTAGAATATTAGACCAGCTTGGTCGCGAAATTACAGATGAAATGAAAGGCGTTTTTTCTTGCATGGGAAACGCTTATTATAAGAAAAAGCCAAATCTAGATGGTTATAGCACATGGTCTCTAATTTATAAAAATAAGTTCACCGTTGAAAAGCCAAGGTTATTCTTTAGTGAGCTTGAACGTTATGTAATGAATTCTGATTATCATACAAAGACCGGTCGTCACTATGAGGAGCGAGTCGGCATGGTTAATTTTTCAATTGTAGGTCGCAATGCCACAATGGAAGAGCGCAAACAATACGAAGAGTATGATACTGAGCATCGCGAGCGCGAAAAGATCGTGGCCAAATTGTCTAAAAAGCACCCATCTCTTGACTTTGTTATTGGCGGCGCTGTCAGCATGGACATTTTTAACAAGGGCAACGACAAAGGTCAGGTTATAAAACACTTTTCCGATAAGCTGGCAGACCACCGTATTGTTTTTGTTGGGGACAGAATACCTTTTCCTGGAAACGATTATTCACTCGCAGAAGCTGTAAAGCGTTGTCCACATGGTGACGCCATCGAGGTAAATACTTGGCAGGATACTGCTGCCCTTTTGAAGACTGACCTTTTTGCCAGCGGTTAGTTACAAAGAAGACTATTTATTGTGATAAGAGGTAAATAAATGGACATTTCTACCGATAACTGGTTTAAATACTTATATGAAGATGTGTTAACAGAGGGCTTGCGCGACATAGGTTTGCCTGAGTTTGTTATTGATTACTTAGAAGACGCAATGCCGGAAGCACCCGAGAAAGCGCGGATGTATATCGCCAATAATTGGAAGAAATCTATAGGTCGTATGTCTGGTGCTTACACTATCCCATCCCTTCAGTATGAAGTCTTTCAGTTTCTTTATCAAGAGTATGCACAGTATGTTATACAACAAGACAGCCCCAACAAAGAGGCAGGCATGGCGGACATCGAAGCGCGCACCGTGTCAATGTTCGATATAAACAAGGGCACAAACGCGCCTCGCGAAGCATACGATGAAGAGAGAATAAAGCAAAACGAGCAAGTAAAGTTTGTTATTGACAACCTTCGCAACACAGTCGGTCGCCCAATGGGAACTTGGCGTAAAGCATTTATGAAAGCAATCAAAGCTCTTAGCAAAGCGGGTGTTCCAAGTGAAAAGGTTGAGACAACCAAAGAGTATCTCCGCTCACTGTATGCCAAGAATTTCCACTTTTGGATCAATCAGTATTCGGAGGTCGTTGCGTTTCTCAATGATGACCCGACCCACTATGAACTGATCAAAGATGAATACAGTATTCAAGATGCAAATGATTACGCAATACAATTCTTTTCTGGAAAAGAAGATCCAGAGTTTATCATACATACATTTGACGATGGCTCCTACTGGTACAACTTAAATGTATCATCATGTGATATGGAGGCGTCACGCATGGGACACTGCGGATCAGACTCGCGTGGTGTGCTCGTGTCTCTACGCAAGCCGATTGATAAAAAGTCTGATGACCGCAGTGCGAGAGAGCGCCGGATAGAGGGAATGTCGGAATCATTCGTTACGATGGCTTGGAGCGAGTACGAGAGCATCCTTTATCAGATCAAAGGTCGCAACAATAACGCACCACCAGAAGAAACATGGGATCATATTGCATGGTTTATTAATAATATGGGGGTTAGTCAAGTAGAGGAGGCGGGCGAACACTCCGCGGACGAAGATAACATCCGAGAGATGACAGAATATCTTGCCAGCCAAACCAACGCCTCCTTCCAGGGCTCCCTTGAAGATCGTATAGAGAAAGCTGAAGAGTATTGCGCGGGTGTTGAAATCCGATATGGAGAAAATCAAGACGAGCTTGAATATGGAAGCATTGGCTACAGTCTTGAAGAAGAAGGCAACGATATTTACTGCTACGCTAACGCCTCTTATGATTTTGAGATTGATCTTGGTTGGCCAGGATACAGCGCCACGGACAGCGGCTTCAAGCCTGACGAGGGAGACTTCAAAGAAATCCCAAGAAATTATGGCGACATGCGAGACTTCTTCGATGAACTTGGTGTTGATGACATGATGTACGAGATGCCCGGTGATGATGGCGATTTTGATTTTGATCTGGTAAGCTTGATCGGTGTGCAGCCGGATAATGTGCCGGCTGGTTCAGAGAAGCCCACCGTACACATACGCTTTAGATTGATTACCAATGAAACCTTGTCTGTCGATGAGGACGGCGACGTGCCAGAGTTTGATGAGTTTGCCGATAACATGTTAGCGTTCGAAGAAGACACTGCGGCATCCTATCGAGAAAGCATTAGACAAGCCCTTGCTGCTGGCGGCTATATGTCCAAGAACGCCTACGACCGTTCAAGAGAAGAGTTGATGAAGATCACAAACCTCGATAAGTGGCACGTAAAAGAGTCTGGCGGCGGACTTGAGTTTGATTGGACTGCCGACGATGGACAGCCGTTGCACCCATACACAGGCGATGTAAAGTTTGACTCGACGAGAGCACAGATGTATGGAATGGGCGGCGGCAATGTAATGAACATCAATCCTGACGCTGTGTTCCGTGATGTGTTTGGATATGGAACGCAAAACATCACATACGCCATGAAGAGGGGCACCAGAGATTTGTCAGTTCAGTTTGGAAGAGAGTTGTCTAGACTAATCACTGCTCAAATAAAATCGAAGCGCGCCCCCGAAGGACAGCAGGCATTTGATTTCGGAGATAAGTATGAAGGCAAGGATCCTATGATGTTCCTTGCGGACGACACAGACTTTGCTGTATTTACCGATGTAAATTACCGCCCAGATGGTATGCGCGGACGCTACCCGCTCATAACAATCAAGTGGTTGTATCGCATGCGTGTCAGCCCCCAATCGCCGTCAGAAGAGTTTGAGATTATAGAAGAGATTGCTGCTTACCTGAATGAGCATGAGGAAGTTGTAGAAGCA
>MDTB01238645.1_pt1 | contig 10051 bp, 13 predicted proteins | sample 811161 | NCBI WGS metagenome assembly MDTB01 (sample SAMN05326650, study PRJNA326480) | marine metagenome | isolation source: seawater | place: Mediterranean Sea | collected 2009
ATTCTAATAATATTAAATATATTGTATTTATTGGTGCAGTGCACAAACCCAAATTATTAAAATTAAGACCTAATTTTATAACTATTTACTATTTACTATTATTAATACTTAGTTATTTTTCAGGAGACAATAAATTATTATCAAATATTTATAATATTTTTAAAAAAAAAGGTTTTAATGTATTAGACTCCAGAGTTTTATTAATAGAAAATATTGCCAAAAGGAATAAAAATAATTTAGAAAAATTTAGTAGAAGAATTAATATTAAGGAAATTAAATCTTATTATAATTTATCAAAAAAGATTGGTATTAGAGATAAAGGTCAAGCTATTATTGTTAGTAATAATAAACTGTTATTGAGTGAAAATAGAAAGGGCACAAATAATTTAATTATTAGATATAAAAATTTAAATAGACTGAAAGAATTTGCTTTATTAGTAAAGACAGCTAAACCAAATCAAAATTTACATTTAGATCTACCTACTATTGGACCTAATACAATTGAAAATATTTTCAAAGCAGGCTTAAGTGGTTTAATTGTTGAAGAGGACAAATCCTTAATAGCAAGTCCAACTAGAACATTCCAACTCATTAAAAAGTATAATTTATTTTATTATGCAATCTAGTACTAAAATTTTTATTATTGCTGGTGAAATTTCAGGTGATCAAATAGGGGGTGCTATATTAAATAATCTTAATAATAAAAATAACAGAACTTATAAGTTTTTTGGTGTAGGCGGAGACAATCTTAAAAAAAATGGTCTTAAAACTATATTTAATATTGAAAAGATATCTTTAATGGGATTATTCGAAATTATACCTAAAATTCCTATGCTTATAAAATTATTAAACCTAACAACAGAAAAAATTCATGCGTTTAAACCTGATTTAATTATTACCATAGATTCTCCAGGATTTAATTTTAGAATACTTAAAAAAATAAAAGCTTATGGTATAAATACACCTGTAATCCATATCGTAGCTCCTTCAGTATGGGCCTGGAAACCAAAGAGAGCTAAAACTATTTCAGCTTTTATAGATTATTTATTCGTTTTGTACCCTTTTGAAAAAAAATATTTTATTCCCTTTGATTTAAAAACATTTTTTATAGGGCATCCCTTAATAGAATTATATAACAATAAACACCCTAAACTACCAAAAAATATTAAAAAAAAATACTTATCAATTTTTCCTGGAAGTAGAAAAAAAGAAATTAATTATCACTTAGACATTATATTAACTTCTATTAATGAAGTTGATACAGAGCTAAAATTTATTATAGTAGCGGTTGAAAGTCAATTTGATCTGATAACTAAAATAGTAGATAAGTATAAGAATAATATAAGTATTGAAATAGTATCTAATTCTAAAAAAGAAGAAGTTTTCAAATTTAGCTATGCTGCCATAGCAGTATCAGGTACTATAACCTTGGAACTTGCTATAAATAATGTGCCTTTTTTTACTGTCTATAAGCTAAATGCTTTAAGTTATTATTTCTTAAAAAGACTTGTATATTCAAAATATATAACTCTGATAAATATTATTTTGAATAAGCGCATTGTAATTGAACTAATTCAAAAAGATTTTAATGTACCAAATATAAAAAAAAATATCCAATTACTTCTCAACAATAAAGATAAGTATAAAAGCCAATTAAAAAACTTTAGGAAGTTAAAAAGTATTTTGACTAATGGCGATCACATGCCTTCTTCATTAGCAGCTGACTATATAGAAAATATTATAAGTAAAAATAAGAACTAATTATTAAACTTCAATTCAGTTTCTTTTAATATTCTACCTGATATTATTTTATCTATAATTAGATAATCGTATCCATTTAAGAATTTTAATTTTATATCTGATAAACTACATAATTCCTTATAACTAGTATTTATAATAAAATCATTATTAGTGTTATGAGCTTTTATTACATCATTTTTACTAATACTATTCTTATCACAATCATTATTAATAATTGCAGTTATAGTTAATACTGATTTATTTTTAATATTTGTCCTTGCTGATATTTTATTGTTTATTAGCATCATCTTACTTTTACTTATATCACTTTGAAATTTAGTTATGGCATTAATTAGCCTATAGCTTTTATTATTAGGGCCGTAGAAGTCTAGAATAATTCTTTTACTATTTTCTATATTCATCCAAGCTGTTGTATAGTTTAATTTAGATAAAGGTTTATTTGATTTAGTTAGATACATATTAATACCACCATAAATAATATTCTGAGTTTCCATACCCTTAGGTATGAATTTAGATATAGATTTTGCATTCCATTCTATTTTTAATTCAATAAGCATTCCATCCTTAAAGAGGTAAGGTGGTTGAGGTAAAGAATCTTTTGGAGCAGGGGCACCTGCGTATAAATTAAAACTAATTATACATAGAACATATATTAAAAATAACTTCATAATTATTTATATCAAAATATAATATCAATTTAAATAGTATTATTTAAGTATTTTTTAGCCTTAACTTCATATATTCATTATCAGAATATCTGTGATATTCATTAAACAACTGTATATTACTTTTCCAATCTTCGTAAATATTTTTATATTCTGTATTATTTGCCATATTTTCTTTAACAATATCTTCAGAATGTTTAAAAAACATGCTTACTATATCATCATTGAACTGCCTTACATCAATATCATATTTTTGCTTTAGTATTCTTAGTGATTTAGCATTTTTATAAAAGTATTCAGAAATAACTTCTAAATAACTAGAATATGAAGCATTTTCAATAATAACCTGATACTCTTCTGGCAGGTTATCCCAGATTTTCTTATTTATCATAAATTCACATAAAGTATTTGGTTCATGAAGGCCTGGTCCGTAATAATATTTTGCAACTTTTTGAAAACCCATTATTGTATCTGGCCAAGGACCTGCCCATTCTGCTGCATCAATAGCACCTAATTTTAAAGAACTTATAACTTCTCCTCCTGATAGATTTACAGATACTCCTCCTAGCCTATTTATAATTTCTCCTCCTAATCCAGGAATTCTCATCTTAAGACCATTGAAATCTTTTAAAGTATTTATTTCTTTATTATACCATCCACCCATTGTAGTCCCGGTATTTCCTGCTGGAAAGCCTTTTAAATTATATCTACTATAAAGATTATCCCAAAGCTCTTGACCTTTACCTTGTCTTAACCATATGAAAACTTCTTTTGCCGTCATTCCTCCTGGTATACAACCAAAAAATGATATGGCTTTATTTTTAGATAGCCAATATATTGGTGCTGTGTAAGCACAATCTGCAACTTTTTCTCTCACTGCATCGAATACTTCAAATGCAGGAACTAATTCTCCAGCTGCATGATGTGCAATTTTAATTTTTCCCATAGACATTTGTTCTATTTTTTTTGCCAACCTTTGTGCTGGAATATCGGTATCAGGTAAGTTCTTTGGAAATGAGGTTACCATTTTAAGACTTACGTTAGGAAATTTATTAGATGCTATATTGTTTGATATTTTATTGTTATCACAAGCAGCTAGATAACTAGCTGATGTGGCAAGTAGCATATTTTTAATTATAAGTCTTCTTTTGTCATTAATCATAATTACTCCTGATAATTAACATATAGCAATTAATTATATTAGACTAGGTAAAATATGACTGCCATTACTGCTAACTTTTAAGGGATAAATGCCAACGACTTTATCTAAATTTAAATTTCCATACAGATGAGGAAAGTACTGAGAATTTCTTGCTTTTTCCCAAACAATATTAATATCTTTACAATCTACTTTAATCAAAAATAAATTCTTTTTTCCTTTAAAATGTATTCTAAGAGTTTCCTTTAATTGATCTTGGGTAGAAAAATGTATAAAATTATCTATTAAATCTATACCAGTACCTTTAAATATATTTGAGCTTATAGCTTTTACCCAGTCTTTTTGAGAGCATACTTTGTAGATAAATTTAATTTTTATATTCACAGTATGCATTATGATATTACTAAATTTTTTAAGTGTAAATAACTTTTTAAGAAACCATCTTTTAAAAGTTTTATTACTAATAACTATTAGCATTTAAACAAACTAACATAGAGTATTCTACTAACTACTAAAAAACTGCAATAAAGATTATTTTTTACATTTAAAGTAATGTAAAATACCTGATTATACCAAACATTAGAATTGTTGAGCATACAGTATTAAGTACTATTAATGATCTATCATGCCACAGGTATCCCACAAAGGCCCATAGAACTGTTCCACAGAAGGATAAAACTAAATCAAAAGGAACTAGAAACATATTACTTCTAAACATAAGACCTGTAACAATAAAGAAAGTGGCAGCCCATTTTATGTACCAGGACAAGTCTCCTTTAGGTGTAATTTTTTTTAAGTCTTTCATGCAAGGTTAAAAAGCAATTTATATATATTTTTAATATTTAACATGATTCATTCTCTCATTTATATAACCATAATCAGAAAATAATTGATATTTATTAAATTTATTTAAAGAGTCAAGCCAACTCAAATATATTCTTTTGTGAATGTTGCCTTGTTCTGAAAAGCTTTCTACAACATCTCGAGCTATCTCAAACATTTTTTTTATAATTTTTTTATCAAAATTTTGAACTTTTATATTATATTTAGTTCTTAATTCTTCTAATGACAGAGAATTATAATATAAGAACTCTCCCATACTTTCTAAATAAATAGTATAACAAGCATTTTTAATAATTTCTTTTAAATTATTTGGTAATTTATCCCAGGCTTCTTTATTCATAATTAGTTCATTCGCAGTACCAGGTTCATGAATACCAGGACCATAATAATATTTTGCTATCTTATGTAAGCCTGATATTTTATCTACCCAAGGCCCTACCCATTCAGTAGCATCAATTACCCCTTGTTGAAGCGCAGGCATAATCTCGCCAGGAGGCAAATTAATTGCTGTTCCACCTAATTGATTAATTATTTCAGCGCCCAACCCAGGAATTCTCATTTTTAAGCCTTTAAAATCACTTACTTTTGATATTTCTTTATTAAACCAACCACCCATTTGTACTCCAGTATTGCTACATAGAATAGCTTTTAGGTTAAAATTAGAATACAATTCGTCCCAAAGTTCTTGACCTCCTCCAAATTTTATCCATGAATATTTTTCTATACCTGTCATACCTCCAGGTACTGTACAGAAAAAAGGTATAGCCTTATGTTTTGATATCCAATAATAAGGAGCTGAAACACCGCAATCTATTGTACCATTTCTAACAGCATCAAAAATTTCAAAAGCAGGTAAGATTTCACCAGCTCCATAGTGTTCAATTAGTAGCCTTCCATCTGAGGCTTTTTCTATAGAATTTTTAACTTTTTGTGCATTAAGATCAGAACCAGGAAAGTTCTTTGGAAAGGCAGTGCTCATTTTCCATTTTATTATATTTTTTAATATGTTAGTTGATTTAGTGGGTTTTTGAGGTGTTCCACCATCACAATTGTTTAGCAATGTGCCAGAAGAAACTAGAGCTAAACCTCCTAATAATACTTTTCTTCTATTTCTTTTCATAAAACATCATAACATATCAAACTATTATTAACTAATAGTGCTTAATCTTTTAATTGTATCAATTTATACATGGTTATGAAAAGTATTTTTTTATTAATAGTATTACGTTTAATATTATTTTTTATAAAATATAATTTCTTTACAAAACCAATAACTTTTTATTCTTTTGTTAGAATCTTCAATTTCTAAATATTTATTACCATCATTATCATATTTTATTACGCCTGTAATATCAGCATTCACAAATCTGTTTAAAGTATTATCAAACTTGACCTCGCAAGATTCTAAGTTTTTAAAATTGCTTACTACATTTACTGCGGGGGCATTATAAGAATTTAAGTGCATTATAATATTAATTAGCATATACATATCTATATTTTATATCTATCAATGGTTTAAGTAAATGAATCATTTTTTAAGAATATACAAAGGCAAAATAATATAAATTAAACGAAATTAATGGAATAGATAATTTCATTAGTGACAGAAATCCTACTCAAGATATTAAAAATTATGGTGGTAAAGCTTTAGATCTTGGTTTATCAGTAAATATATTCGGTCAAGAGGGCATTTTTAAAAGTCATAAATTTGCTGTAGTATATATTATTCCTGTTAAGCAAAGAAATAATGGCTTATAAATAAAAAATTATTAGTGTTGTAGTCGGCTATCAAAAAGCTTTTCATTAAGAATTTTAAAACTTACTTCCTCTTAATGCAAAGTATAAACCACCCACCCATAAAAATACATGAAGGTTATCGTATAGTAGTACATCAATAAAAGATTCTGGTTTACTTATCCATATAACACCTGTTGTTATACATCCTATTGTAAATCCACTAAATCTAGTAATTAAATCACCTATCCATAATATATTATTTTTTAAAGATAGTAGGCCTCCAACAATTAATCCTAATCCCGCACCTAACTCTCCATAAGCAACAACCCACCATACTAAGTAAGGCAAATCATAGGTTTCTGCTTCTTCAACTGTAACAGGAAATTTAGAAATTCCTTGTTGAATAAATACAATTGATAATGGAATTCTCAACAACCAATGAGAAAGAGAAAATGTAGGAATCTTTTTTAGTAAATAATTCATTATATCCTAACGTTTAGAAATTCATTGTGTATTTAAAAAATATATTTAATATAATCCTTTATAATTTAGTGTATCATATATATATAATTATTATGATAAAAATAGCATTAATAGTAGTAGTTACATCAATAGCCAATGTGAACAAAACACCTGACGTATCTATCACCGGATTTTATAATGATTTTGAGAGCTGTTTTAAAGTAATGGATGATATTAAAACCAGTTTAAATACTGAAGATTTATATGATGAAAAAAAAATAAGATATTTAAAACTTCCTATACGAGAGGCTCATCAAGAAGGTTATATTTTTTGGTCTTGCTTAGATAAAACACAATTTAATTAACATAGTATTTAGAAAGCAATTTTATGAAAATTTCATTAATATACTTTAATTTTCCATTTTGGAGAGCAGAAGTTGCAAGAATTGCTTTACATTATGGAGGAATAGATTTCAATGACATCAGAATTTCTTCAGATGAATTTCAACAAGTTAAAACTCATGGCAAGCTCAATAACGGAATTAAAATACCATTTCATCAACTTCCTTGTTTAGTAGTTGACGATATTTCAATTTCTCAAACCGCAGGAATTGCTAGATTTTGTGGAAAATTATCAGAATTATATCCTATGAATGACAATATAATCGCCGCCAGAATTGATCAATTTATAGATATGGCTTCAGATATTACGTCTATTATATCTTTCACAAAACCTAACCTAAGAGATAAGACTTTTGTAAATGAAATAAGTAGAAAATTATTTATTTTAAATAAATCTATACCTGAAAATAATTCTTTTATTGTAGATAATAAGATTTCTATCTGTGATATTGCAATATGGAGCTTAATTTGCTGGTTAACAGGAAAAAAAGTAGAAGGAATACCTGCAAATATTCTTCAAGACTTTGCAAACATACATAAAATATGTTTAAGTATAGACAAAAATACTAAGATAAATGATTGGATAAATAAAACTTATCCAGATACTTATTTAAGAAGTTTTAATAATTAGTAATTATTATATTAAATTAATATTTTTTTAGTATTAATTTTATTGTTTAAAAAGTAGTATTTTTAATTAAGTTAATAATTTTAATATTATTTACGAAGCATGATATAAATAATTTATGAGGTTTTATGAAATTTATTGAATATAAAAAAATATTTTTATTAATATTATCATTTTCTATTTTTCTATGTAGTAATACGTATTCTTCAGAGTATCAAGACGTAATAAAAAAGGTTTTTGGAAATAGAAAGATTGACGTGATTGAAGGTATATGGGAGAAAACTTTTGCTAATCAAGGACCAACAGGATGTGTCACAATGTTTTATAAAGATCAAGATGAATATTATCAGGTTCATATTGACGAATGTTTTGTTATGGGCAAAGTTACGGGTAAACAAAAAAAACTATCCGTGACCGAGTATAAAGGTGAAAATGCAATTTATTTTTATGACAGAAAAGTTATTTGGGAGCCTTCAAGTATAAAAATTGAGAAAAACTTAAATAATTTAAATATAACTCATGGTTCTTATAATAATACTTTTATAGAAAAGTGGAAAAGAATTTGGCCTACAGATATAAATACCTATAATAAATTAATAGGTGATAATTAATAATCTTTAATACATAGGTGTATTATGCATTTTGCAATTTCTGCTAGTTGGGGACCAACAGACCCTACAAGAGCAATGCTTCCTTTTATTTTTGCCGCTTCTGCTGTTCAAGTAAATGATAAAGTTACTATTATGCTATTTCACGATGCAGTTCATTTAGCAAGCAAAGGTGTAGCAAAAAATATAATTCCAGTAGGACCACCTCAACGTTTTGAAGACGTAATTAATAGTACTAATTCTAAAATATTAATATGTAAACCTTGTGCGGAAGCAAGAAATATTAAAGAAGAACAATGTATAAAAAAAATAATATTTGGGGGCATGAATGATTTTCATAAGGCCTGTGCTATTCCAGATACTAGAGTAGTTTGCTACTAATAATTAAGTTTAAAATATAACTTACAAAGAGGCAGTATAAATAGAGATTGCATCTTGAAGCTTAACCTGCTTTGGGTTATTTATTAACAACCTTTGTTGTTTTAAAGCATCTTCAGCTAACTTAGGAATATCTTTATGACTTATTCCCACATCTTTAAGCTTATTTGGTATTTTTAGATCTTGTATTAATTCTTCCATCCCTTGAATAAAATCACTTATTTTAATATTTTTACCTCTGAGATTGGGTATACAGTCTTCAGCTATATCACAGTATAAGTTTTCCGCTACAGAACTATTAAACTTTAATACTTCTAATAGTACTAAAGAATTAGATAAACCATGAGGAACATGAAAAGTGGCACCTACGGGATAGGCTAAAGCATGAACAGCTGCACAAGGAGCATTAGCAAAAGCCATTCCTGCTAACGTAGACCCAAGTAACATATTTTCTCTTGCACTTTTATTTTTAGGCTCTTCAACTGCTATTTTTAAATTGCTTCCTAACAAGTAAAGAGCTTTTTTTGCAAGTGCGTCTGAAATAGGGTTTTTTTTAATTTTTGTTGTATAAGCTTCTATTGCGTGCACCATAGCGTCTATACCTGAATAAGCAGTAATATTTTTAGGCAAATCTAGAGTAAGTTCTGCATCTAACAATGCACAATCTGCATATAGCAAAGGGTCTACTATACCCATTTTTTGTTCTATTTTTAAAGTAAAAATAGCTATTGGCGTTACTTCTGAGCCTGTTCCAGCAGTTGTAGGAATTTGTATAAGGGGAAACCTCGTATTAGATAGCTTATTTATTCCATAGCAGATATCAATGGAAACAGAGTTTTTACTGAAATAGGCAACTGCTTTAGCTACATCCATAGAGCTACCTCCTCCAAAACCTATGACACCATCGGATAGAAAGCTTTTAAAAATTTTTACCGCATCAAATATATTGCTTTCAGGTGGATCAGCTAAAACTTCCTTGTATAAACAACTTTGTATATTTTCTTTCTCTAGTACTTTAGTTATTAGATCTACATAACCTAAACTAAATAAACCACTGTCTGTAATTATAAGTGGTCTTTTAATATTCAATTTCTTACAAATTTCAGGTAGCTTAGATATTTTTCCATATCCAGATTCAATAAATGGAACTGTTTGAAAATTTATACTCATATACACCAAATATAATATTTAAACTATGTATAGTTAAATTTCAATACTATTAAAAAAAATAATTATGATATACATATAATTAATTTATGCTAAATTTTTACTAATTTTATAATTTTATATATTAACTATATGAAAAATTCTTTTTAAAATGAATAAACAAAATAAATGGGAAATTAATGGAATAAAAGTTATTTCAGAAAATCAGCTAGATGACAATACCCCTCAAACTAAAGGTATG
>MDTB01072863.1_pt1 | contig 10049 bp, 11 predicted proteins | sample 811161 | NCBI WGS metagenome assembly MDTB01 (sample SAMN05326650, study PRJNA326480) | marine metagenome | isolation source: seawater | place: Mediterranean Sea | collected 2009
ACATGATAATAATCCTTGTACCATTGAACAAACTCGTACACACCTCTACCTATAGAAGTTTTAGGTGAGTACCCAAGTTGTTTTATTTTACTTGTGTCAGACCAAGTTTTATGTGTATCAGCCGGGTGCATAGGTACATATTCTTTTATGGCTTCCCTATCTAAGTTTTGTTCTATTTGTTTTACAAATTCCATAAGTTGTACTTGCTGGCCATAACCAATATTATAAATCTCGTTAATGTCTGAGTTTTCATTTATTCTATCTATGACAATTCCTATACCCTGTACGATATCATCAACGTAAGTAAAGTCACGAACCATATCACCATCGTTAAAGAGCTTAATAGGTTTTTCTTCTATGATGCTTTTAGTAAAATCAAACAGCGCCATATCTGGTCGACCCCAAGGACCATAGACAGTAAAAAATCTTAAACCAATTGTTGAATCGATTTTAGAAGAAATAAACTGTGCTTCATTTGTAGCTTTTGAGTATCCGTAAGGATTCTTTGCTACTCCAAGTTTTTCATCTTCTTTCCATGGAAGTGTGTTGCCAGCCATTACACATGATGTAGAGGCATACACTACTTTTTCAATATTTAAAAGATCACAAGCTTCAATCAAATTGTGTGTACCGACAATATTATTTTCGATGTAAGATGTAGGATCATCCATAGAGTGTCTAACACCAGCCATGGCTGCTAAGTGTATTATAACATCAGGTCTGATTTGATCTAAATATTCTATTAATTTACTTCTAACACGTAAATCTAAAGGTTCAATATGAATACCAAGACTTTCAAGAATTTCAGCACGTTTTCTTTTTAAGTCTACATCATAGTAACTATTGAAGTTATCAAAACCAAATACCCCATGTCCTTCTTTACGTAATTTCTGTGCTAAGTGAAAGCCAATAAAACCTGCGCCACCTGTAATACATATTTTCATTTCATACTCCTAACCAAAGAATTCAGACAAGTCAGATGGACCTTCAGCTGGTTTATCGATCTTATTGAATATATCAGGAAACGATACATCCGGCCCGTTGTGTGATGCATAATATTCATAAGCCATTTCACGCCATTCGTTACGCATTACATTATCTGATCTAAGTTTATTTATGAGTTCAATAGTTTCACTCCAATCTGTACCTACTTCACCTGCCCATATAGTACCAGTGTTTTTATCAGCAGTTAGTTTATTGCCAGTTTGTAGGTGTGTACAGTGATCACCAAAAGCTTTTCTAAAAATTGGTATCACACCACAAGCTACGATTTCTAAGTGTGTAAACTCAATGAAGTTCTGTATATATTCTGGCTGAAGAGTTGTCAGCTGAAAACCAAAGCCACAGCGTGACATACGTTCTAACATTTCACTATGTTTGAACGCACCAAAGACATAAGGTTTTTCGCCGTGCTTTGTTTCTACATCAAACTCTTCAGCCATCTCGTGGAAGTCAAAAGCTTTACGTATATCTACGAACTGTATTGACTTTTCCATTCCTTCAAGTGTGTATAGTAAGTTAGTATCTTTAGTGCTTTTGTGTAAATCAAATAGTACATCGAAACCTTTCCAATATGCAGACCTGCCAATCCATTTCAAGTGATCAGGGTCTTGTTCTTCGATAGGTTTCCAGTATTCATCACGTATTCTTTGTACGTTAACTCCATTGCAGAAGTTAAACATGTTTCCTTTGGCGCCAATCTTTTTACAGTAATCCATAAAAGGACTTTTAGTAGAGTACGATAAGATAACGTCTGCTGATTGAATCACATCGTCTAGCAATGCATTACGTCTGATTGACATCATCTTGTGGTCGTGTTGAATCATAACTTTTTTAGTTTTGATTCCTTCAACTAACTTACCAAAATTTTCTATACAATCATCTGGGTGGCCTTTAGATGGTAGTGAACCAATAAGAACTAAATCTGACTTATTACAATCTTCTACAATCGATTCAGTGCCACAGCGCGTGTCTCCGCGGGCAGGCTTGTTTCCCCACTTCCATTGTTTAATATTTTCGTCTAGATAGTGTGATGAAGCGCGTGTCCATTTCTTATCGGTTGGTGCGTATACTGTATAATTCCAACCTTGGCTTAGTGCCCAGTCTTTTAACTCAAGTGTAAATCGAGTTACGCCGCAGCCTTCAATGCCGCGGGCAAGTATATGTACAATTTTCATAGTCTCACCTTATGTCTTTATTATATTGTATATTATATCATATGTATGTACTTTTGTAAACCATTAATTACAGTTGATTCGTAACTTTTATCGTTAAACTTCCTATTACGTGGAGATGGGTGAGGTGCATGAAAGCAATCTATACCTTTTTTCTTGAAATAATGTGCTACTTCATTACCTAAAGCTATTACTTTATTATAAGGTTTTACACATTCTTTTATTAATGTTTCATCAATATCTGCTGCTTTGATAGACTCACTGTGGTGTGCACACAGGTTAGTAAAGCTGTATATATCCACACCACATGCATCGAGCCACCTGTCTAAGCGTTTGATCGTAGCGGCCTTAGACCTATACTTAATATTGGGATTGCTAGGGCTATGGCCGACTACTAATACTTTATTATTCATCTTTAAAATATATCTTCTGTGTATACGCTATGTCAGTTTCTACTTTTTTCAATCTTTCTTTGAGATCTTCTATTTCTTCAGTTAATCGAGTATTGCTATAAGCTACTAGTCCAGCGTCTTCTCTAAACTTTTGTTTCAACCATTCCTGTGTTGCTGACATTGATAAACTCCCATTTAACATTTGCTTCGTCAAACATTTTAGATGTAGTCTTCCATGAGTCTACCCACTTTTGTGGTGTTAGTCTTTCTTTCATTACTACTCTTGTAATGCCGACTTGTATGATACCCTTTGCACAATCAGAGCAAACGGGTAAACCTGTAACGTATAGTGTTGTGCCTTCTAAACAAACACCATGATACGTAGCATTATAAATGACATTCATTTCTGCGTGCACTACGTACTTATATTTTGTTTCACGATCTTGATAGTATTCTACTTTGTCTTCGATACCGCGTGGAAAACCATTGTAACCCTGTGATAAGACTTGGCCTTTCTTACCTACAGCGATAGCACCAATCTTAGTGGACGGATCTTTCGACCACTGTGCTACTTCTTCTGCGAGTGCAAGGTATCGCATATCCCATTTATTTAACAAGGTGGAAATGTCTTTCGTAAACGTGAAGATTTTGAACTTGCCAAGTTATAAAGCCTGGTTTAATATTAAGATCGTTTGCGAGTTGTTCTAGAACATACTGCTGCCAAGCATAGTCATTTTTGTATCCGAACACGACATCGTTTGAGCGCATTTGGACCACTGACTGTAGTTCATCATTGCGTATATAATAAGTGACAGCATTAGTACATATGAAATCGCCTTTACCATTTTCTGTATACTCTATCCATATAGACGGTCTTTGATAAATCATTGACGCTCTACGAGAGTCAGGCCAATTTGTCAACTCTGTAAGTACGTTATCGTACTGTCTATAATATATATCACTAAAAATCAATCGACCATAGTTAGAGTTTATTTCGCCATGATCATTTGCTGCAAGTTGCCAAGCAGCAGGGGGTGATTTATCACTAGGGTGATCAGGCCAGCGATAAATGTCATTGATATTAGTACTACCACTAAGATACCAATCAATTTCGCTTCGGATGTACGCATCGTTTGGATCTCCAAAGATTGCTGGCTCGTCTGCAAGAAATGAAGCGCCAAGCAACTCAATTGTGTTTTGTCCAGTTTTGTCCGTGGTGTAGGCTTCATCTTTTAGTTCTCCAATAAAATGTTCACGTATATCATTCACTACTAGTTGTCGCATCTACTTTCACCTTTGGCTTATTAAACATATCACGATCAGGTCGTTGACCTTCCATTTTACCACGCATATATGATACTACAAAAGAACAGTAGTTAATAATATCTTTATACGTATCTTCGAGCGATTCATGGTTTGGATCACTACCAGATTCAAGTAGTGACTGTGCACGATAACACTTACCTTGAATGATATCGTGTAGACTGTCTACGCCACGACGATAGTGCATAGCTTGCAGTACGTTAGAGCCTTCATTCTGATAGTCTTCAGACTTCTTGGCTTGTAGTTCAGCACATTCTTGTAATACTTTAATTGATTCTTTCATACCTTACTCCATTATTAGATATATTATACCACAGTTTATGAGCTTTGTAAACCACAACTGTATTCGATTGTTTCAAGATCAACAAATTTTACTTTTATATTTAATCGAGTTTTAATAACTTTCTCCCAAATTGCAAGTTGTGTACGATCCCAGTGCTTTTTTGCAGAAGCACTAGGATGATATATAACAACTACTGCATTCGTTTTTTCTGGAAAATCACATGATTTAATGAGAAGATTATCTAAGCGAAAACCACCAGATGATGAATGAATAGCAATAGTTTTAGTATCTCTAAATTGTTCCACTATACTTTCAAGATGTTTCTTTCGTGTTTTTGGCCAGTTGATCCATACTGCACCGGCTGGAATAGCTGCTTCATTTTCTATAATCTTAATAGCTTGTTTTTGTGCTTCGGCAGCTGCCTTTTTAGTCATACCCCATTGAAGCAATTCAACTGTGTTCTGATCTGACATAATAGGTAGACCATCGCCTCCATCATATCTTTCTATCAAGAATTTTATAGCATCATCTTTATTTACTGAAAGTGTTGGCTTATCTGGCTGAGGATTAAGACGATTCGCTAAAGCTTTAAGCTCAACCGTGTTGAATTCTTTATATACTGACTTTGGAATAAACTGGACTGGTAGATACCTACACCGTAGCGAATCCATAGCAGCTACAATTCTGTGGTTACCATCAAGAATAAGATGTTTATTAGGACCATTAAAATCCTGTAGAACGTTGATAGGAACAAAGTTGCTAGTGTCACCGTTTTTATCATCGATTTTTTCACGAATAGTTCTAGCGTGTTTTGTGTCAATCTCGTTAAATCTAACCTGAAACTTATCGTAAGCTGCTATTTTTTCTTTTTCAATTGTTTTAACTTCAAAATCTTGCGACATAATTCTTGTCTGGAATGTATCTAAACTAGCCTTAATAAAGTTTTTCAAAGCAGCACCTCCGCCGTTTGACTTATTGTAATATTCATCATTATTTCGTGCATTTACTTCAAGCAGCATTTTTCTCTCCAATGCAATCATATCTTCAACAGAACCAGTTTCTATAATATCACGCTTAAGTTCACCTCGACCAAAAGAATCATTCATTTCTTTAGATGTAGAAGAAGTATCGTATCCATCATGGATACTACCTTTATGATAGCCTATGTATTTTTTTCCATTAATCTTATTTGTCCACACATATACAAAAGCTTCATAATCCATAATCATATCTTACATATTTTTATAAACATATTCGAGAGCACGATCTGCTTCTTTATCCAATGGACGATTCTTGTACCAGTTGCCAGTTTCAATATCTAGTTCTCTACACATTTTTGATATTTCTGGTGCTGTGATTGGATAATGTTTTTTGACTGCGTTACCTGCGATAGCAACCATGATTTGATACATCTTATGATACCAACCGGTATTGCTTATTGTTCTGTATTCTGCTTCGAGGTTGCGTGGAAAGAAGGGACAATCGCGATAGGACGACCACACCACATTAGTGTTGTCCATTCGTTCTTTTCTGTGTTCAATGATTTGTCGTTGGATTTCGTCTGGGAGTCTGTCGAAGAAGTTGTTGAGGTTTGCTTTTTGTGCATAGGGATATTCCTTCGTTAAGGTATCAGGATCAATGTAATCACTGCCGCCAGTAAAGATAAAATTAAAAGCACCAGCGTAATCAGCAGGTATATAATACATTCTTGATAAATCCTTTGTTTGTTCATCTCCAAGATTACCGAGTGCATTTTGTAAGGCATAGTTGAATGCAGGAATTTCTGCATTCTGTATTTTTCTTTTAAGTGGAAATACAATTCTGAACTTCGGTAAAGCAGTAGTGGAACTAGCAGTAGAATAGCAAATGAAACGCCAATTACCAGTTCTTTCAATGATTCCATTTTTCAATTCTCCATCGTATATAAAGTCATCCACATCGACAGCACACCAGCCTGACCATTCTACAACGTTAACATTCGCACGTGTAGTGTCAGGCTGATACGTCGCAGGAGATATTAGTACCGCATCTTTCTTAGAAGACTTTTTTTCTTTTGATAGTTTATATAGAAACTTTTCAAAAGCGTCAAAGTCTGGTAGATCCATACGTTTTTCAGTCTTATTGTCAAATATTGAATTAAAGACTGTGAATGAAATATCCATGGTTGTCACGATGATCGGGTCCCTTCCAATCTTCTGGTTTAATTAGATCGGGTAGGCCAAGTGGATTAGGGCGTGATTCTTTTACACCTGGTTCTTTGGCCATGTTTGCGTTGTGTACTTTATCCCAAGCTTTGTGAGCGTCAACACCGAACGCATCCAGTGTACCAATGGCAACAACACACAGATCAATTAAACCGTCAACAATTTCTTCTGGATTCTTATCCATTAATGCTGCAGCCCGTGTTTCGTTGAGTTCTTCTTCTAAGAATTTAAGACGAAACTCGAGAAACTTTTCGAGTTTTTCTTTTTCACCAAACTGGATTTGTTCATTGACCCACTTACGCACACCAAACTTGGTATGCATGTCACTAATATCTTGTACCCAATCTTTACTCATAATATCTATTATACTCCATTTTATCGTAAAAGTAAACCACTTTATGCAAAGAAATCTTCCAGTGTAACTTTCTCTTCGGCATCCCAACCAACTGCGTTGAGTATAAGCTCGAGTGGTTCCAAGAAAGTTTTTTCGAATTGCTTGTCATAGTCTATGTTACGTGTTACACCGAACTCTTCGGGTAATACTTCCGGAAAAGCAATTACGTTTTCACGTACCAGGTTAGGCTTTTTCATATAGACAAACTTAATACGGCTACCGTTTGTGATTGCTTCATACTTGTGCATCATACCAGATTCTTTGAGTGCTTTGTTATATACTAAAGAACCACGTACGTGAATAGGCGAACCTTTCTTATATACAGTCTTGCGATCTTTGTAATCTGTAATGTTTGTTACAGAACGTGGGAAGGCGACCTGTTCAGGTGGTAGTGACCTAAACTCATTCTTAAAATCTTGTATAAACTTCTGTGTATCTTTTTCGCAGCCAGTGATTATCACGTTAAATATCTGTTTGAATTTATCGCGGCAAACTTCCGGTGTTGATGACTTGATAGCTTCAATACCCATGATCTTAAGTTTAGGCTGTGCGTACTGTACACCTTCTGAGTTATGCACATTGAGGATATATCTTTTCTTTGCTGTCCATATACCACGATCCGCAATAACTTCCCTGCCCATTTCCATACGTGGCTTATAGCAGTTCATTACTTTGAAGAGTTTATCGTAGGCTTTGGCAAGCACAGGTTCAAAGTGTTCTACACATATCTTATCAAGAAACTTTACTGGATCTTTTGGTTGTAACTTTTCAATCATAGGACCAAAGTTGATGTACAGCGAATCTGTATCCATTGCGATAACATAGTCTTCGTCTGTTTTGAGTATCTTATTTAACTCATCATTGACAGCATTTTCTGCCCATTTGATTGCGAGCTGGCCGGTAAGCGTGATACCTTCGGCAATACGTAGATCATAATAACGAAAATGCTTGTTACCGATAGCACCATACAAAGAGTTCATAAGAATTTTAATCGCCATCTGCTGATTCGTAAGTCGATTGATTTCTCTTTCAAGTTCTGGTGTTTTAGATTTTTGATATTCTTTTTCTGCAGCAATCATCATGTTCTTAACTGACTTACGTTCATCGTAATAATCTACAATGATGTTTGGTACCACGCCGTCAAAGTCTTTACGATAAGTAGAACCATTGGCTGCTACAGTATAACTACTATTCTGTTTTTCTTCTTTGTGTAAATAGTTTTGTACACCACTTGGCATGTTAAGTTGTGGATCTTTGTTTAAAGTTTCTGGTGACATGTTCCACTGCACAATAATATTAGGATACAGAGAATTCAAATCAAAAGAAACTACCCAATCATGCATACCAACTTGTGGTTCTTTGACATAGCCGCCTTCAAAATCACGTATTCCCATTTCATCAGGTTCGATCTTTGGCATAACCTTCTGTGAGTTAAGTTTACGATATATGATTGATTCCCATATTGCAACTACGCCAAACGTATCTTGATAGTTGACACCACCTTTATACGCCACAGTCATAGCCAACGTAATAAGACCCATCTTTTCTTCGAGCTTATCAACTAACTGAACATCTTTCATATTATAGTCGATATACTTTTGGAAGTCTTCTTTGTATAGGTTACGCAGTGAACCTTCTTCGGCAAAGGACAGTTTCTTTTCGCCAAGAACTACGTACGCAATGTGATTGAGTTTATAAGATTCTTGGGTGCCATAGGTATATCCAAACTTTTGGAAGAGATCAAGGTAATCCAAAGTTTGTATGCCCTGTAATTTATATGTGATTTGTTCGCGGCCACGTTTGACTATCTTCGAATAGTCAACCATACCCCAAGGTGAGAACTTTTTACATTGATCCACGCCAAGCACGTTGTTAACACGATTTACAAGGTAAGGTATATCAAAGAACTTTACGTTCCAACCTGTCACAACGTCAGGCGTGTTGCGATGGTCATGCCAGAAGTCAAGGAACTTTAGAAGTAAGTCAACCTCGTCTTTACATTTATAATATCGCACTGGTTGTATAAGCGCAGAACCAACGTCGTAGTCTTTCATGCCCCATACACGATATATGCCATCGATATTATTTTTGATGGTGATAGCCAAGACTTCTTGGTTGGCTTTCTCTGGTTCTGGAAATCCATCCTCATACGCTGTTTCAATATCGATCGTGGTGACATTAATTATATCACGATCAAACTCAATATCTCTTGGAAACTTATGAGCGATATACTGTTGGATCATATTAGGATTGCCGTAAATGTCGAAGCCACCAACTTCACGATATTGGTCAAGCCATTGCCGACATTCACGCATTGTTTTGAAATCTACTGGCCCGATGGGCGCGCCATCGAGACCACGCCAAGATGTTTCGGCTTTGGAAGGTACGAACAATCTTGGGGAGAAAGAATCTTTTTTATAGACGCGTTTGCCGGCAGCGTCATAGCCGCGATACAGAAATGAATTACCGTAACGTACTACTGAAGTATAAAACATAGTACTATTATACCAAATTTTTACGAGTTTGTAAACAACTAAATTGCGAAAGATTCACCACAACCACAGGACGCTGTGGCATTTGGATTTATAATCTTAAGGTAAGAACCACCAAGTTCTTCTACATAATCTATAGTACATCCGGCTATATACATTTCTGCCATAGGATCTAAGACTAAACATTCTTTATATGGTTCGCTCCATTGTACGTCAGGCCACTTATCTTTAAAGTCCCATACATATTGAAAACCAGAGCAGCCACCACCTTTTACGCCAAGTGTGACAAAGTCATCACCTCTGACTTTATTAAGATAGTCGACTGCGGCTTCTGTAACTTCAATCATTAGACAGGTATTTCAGATATTGTAACCGCTCTCATTCTTTCAACTAAGCGATCAGCGCGATTAGTTACTTGTCTATACCACCTTGAGTCAACCATCTCATCTGCAGCTGCATCCCAATCACGGGCGTCTACACCACGTTTCATACCTTTAAATTTAGATAAACGCGGCCGACCCATGTTAAACATCATATTTGCAATAATTAGTTGTACTTCTTCTGGCAGTTCGTCGAAGTCTTCATACAACTTTCTACAATCTCCAAGGACGATCTCAACGTCATGATCGAAGCACTCGTCGACTCTACTTTCTGAGACAGAAGTTCCAACCGGTTCACCATGTTCTGGGTCAGTATCGAGAACCAGATGACCGATACCAAAAGTAGGAAGCCCGAGGTGATCCAAATATATTTCATACTTTACTCCTTCATCAACTTTTAGTTCTTC
>MDTB01102643.1_pt1 | contig 10049 bp, 8 predicted proteins | sample 811161 | NCBI WGS metagenome assembly MDTB01 (sample SAMN05326650, study PRJNA326480) | marine metagenome | isolation source: seawater | place: Mediterranean Sea | collected 2009
ATTAACATGTATAGTTTCTCCTGTAATATAATCTGATAAGCTAGAAGCTAAAAAAGCTGCGCAGTTTGAAACATCTTCTCCTGTTCCTAAGTCACCCGAAGGTATTTTTGAAATTAAAATATTTTTAAAATCTTCATTTATTTTTTCTGTCATTTCTGTACGAATAAAACCAGGAGAAATACAATTAATATTAATTTTCTTTTTTGCATATTCAATTGCTAGACTTTTCGAAAAACCTATAATTCCTGCCTTTGAAGCTGCATAATTTGATTGTCCTAGATTGCCAGTGTGACCGACTATAGATGTAATATTTATTATTTTTCCGTATTTATTTTTAAGCATTTTTTTAATTGCATGTTTACACATTAAAAAAGTGGAAGTTAAATTAATATCAATGACCTTTTTCCATTCTTCCTCTGACATTCTTAAAGAAATGTTGTCTGATGTAATGCCAGCATTATTAATCAAAACATCTAATCCTTTCATGTCCTCATGACAAGATCCTATAAAATCTTCAATTTTTGAATGTTCATTAAGTTTAAATTGTTTTATTTTAATATTTTTAAATTCACTTTTTAACTTATCTAGCTTTTCTTTATTCGTTCCAGTAGCTAAAATTATTGCTCCTAGATCTGAAAATGTTTTAACTAAATTATAACCTATTCCACCTGTAGAGCCTGTAATTAAAACTTTTTTATCTTTAAGATTCATTATTATACTTTTTAATATCATCTATTGAATTAATACTAAAGCAATTAGTGTCTGGCAAAATTCTTTTTGTTAGTCCGGTAAGGACCTTTCCAGGACCAATTTCGACAAAATCTTTTACTTTATTTTCTGCCATGTAAATCATACTTTCTCTCCATCTTACTTTAGAGTAAATTTGTTCAAATAATAATTTTTTTATATCTTCTGGGTTGTTGTTTGGTGCAGATGTAACATTACTTATAATTTCAAATTCTGGTTTTTTCAAAACTATAGAGTCAATTTTATCTTTCATTTTTTTTGCAGCTACATTCATCAATGAACAATGAAAAGGAGCACTTACTGGAAGTAATATTGATTTTTTTTTATTTAATTTTAAATTTTGTTGTAATTCTTTAATACTAATTAAATTACCACTTACTATTATCTGCCCTTTTGCGTTATCATTAGCAACTTCACAGACTCCTTTGTTATTTATTTCTGAAATATATTTATTAGTTTCTTCAATATCACAACCAAGTACTGCAAGCATGCCACCTTCTCCTGCTGGAACAGCCTCTTGCATTGATTTACCTCTTTCGTATAATAAATACAAAGAATCTTTTAAGCTTAAAGAATTTGCACAAAGTAATGCACTATATTCTCCCAGAGAATGGCCAGCAAAATATTTTATATTATTAGTTGAGAAATTAAATTCATTTTTTAGCACTGTAAATATACTGTAGCTAACAATAAGAATGGCTGGTTGAGTATTTTTTGTTAGTTTAAGTTCTTCTTCTGGACCTTCTAATATGATTTTTGATATTTTGAAGTTTAGTCTATCATCTGCTTCAGAGAATATTTTTTTAACTAAATCGAAATTTTTAAAAAACTCTGATCCCATGCCCACTACTTGAGATCCTTGACCTGGAAATAATATAGCTTTCATTTATTTAAATAGTTTTTTTATAACAATATTACTATTGAATTGACTTATTTATAATAGTATAAAACCGTTCTTTTAATAAATAAACAAATAAAGATTGAATAATGAGTTTTTACGAACATACATTGATAGCAAAACAGGACCTTTCGAGTGCTGAAGTGCGAAATATTGAAGAAAAATATGAAAATATTATCAATAAATCGTCGGGTAAAGTTATTAAAGTTGAAAAATGGGGTCTGCTAAGTTTTGCAAAAAAAATTAAAGCTTACAATAAAGGATTTTATATCCATTATAAGTTTGAGGGAAATAACAAAACTTTAGATGAGATTAAAAAAAATAGTATTATTGACAACTCTTTATTAAGACACTTAACAATAAAGTATAAAAAACTGGATACAGAAACAGAATATTTTAAAGAAAAGAATAATAATGAAAAGAAGAAATAAAAAATTTTCTAAAAGACCACAAAACCCACTAAATAAATTAAGTTTATTTCAAAAATCCGACTCGAGATTTTCTAGAAAATGTCCTTTATCAATAAAAAATGCACCTGTTATAGATTACAAAAATATTAAACTATTAAGAAGATATGTCTCTGATACAGATAAAATTATGCCAACTCGAATAACTTCTGTTTCTCAAAATAAACAAAGAAAATTAACGAGTGAGATTAAAAAAGCTAAAATTTTGGGTCTAATCTAAAATGGAAATTATTTTATTAGAAAATATCATGAATCTTGGAAAGATTGGTGATCTTGTGAAAGTCAAAAATGGTTATGGAAGAAACTACCTTTTAAAACAAGGAAAAGCCTTAAGGGCAAGCAAAGAAAATGTAAGTCTAGTTAATAAAAAAAAAGTTGAATTAAATAAAAAAAATGAAGAAATTAAAAGCCAATTTAAATTAATAGCTAATAAGATTTCTAATAAAACTCTTAAATTTAATAAAGAAGCAAAGGAAAATGGGGACCTTTATGGCTCAATAAAGCCAAAAGAAGTTACTACTGCATTCATGAGAGATTTAAAAGTTGATATAAATCCATCACAAATAGATTTGAGACAAGAAATAAAAAAAATTGGTAGCTATAAAGTAAATATAAATCTTCACTCTGAAGTGCAGGTCAATATAAATTTACAAATAAAGAAAATAGACGCAGTCTAGATATAAACTTTAAGAACTAGTTTAAATATTTTTCCACAGGTAGAAAAAAAAGTGTGTAACTTTTAAGTTTTTATTAAATTTACTTCAATTATTATTGATTATATGGAAAATATAAAACTAAACATTAGTCAAACAAAAGAAAGAAAGCTACCCTCCAACCCAGATGCAGAACAGTCTTTAATAGGATCTGTGCTAGTTAATAATGACATAATCGACGAAATTTCCAACATAGTAAATTCTGGTAAATTTTTTGACCCAATGCATCGTAAAATTTATGAAGTTATAGAAAACTTGAATAATAAAGGAATGATTGCCAATCCAATTACTTTAAAAAACTTTTTTGAAAATGATAAAGGTTTAGGTGAAGTAGGAGGAGTCGATTATTTAGTAAAACTGACAAGATTTTCTTGCTCAGTAAAACAAGCTATTGATTATGCAAAAATAATACATGAAATGTATGTTAAGAGAGAATTAATATTTATTGCTGATAATGTTTCTTTAGAAGCTAAAGATGAACAAATAGATAAATCTGGAGAGAATATTATTGAAGAAACCGAAAAATCTTTATTTGATTTAGCTGAAAGAGGAAATTTTTCTCAAACTTTTTTAAAATTTAATCAAGCTCTAGATCAAACTATTCAAATGGCAACTTTAGCAATGAAAAATGAACATGGTATTGTTGGAGTGCCTACAGGTTTAACTGATTTAGATCAAAAATTAGGCGGTTTGCATAAGTCTGATTTAATAATTATTGCAGGAAGACCTTCCATGGGTAAAACGGCACTAGCTACTAATATTGCTTACTATGCAGCAAAAAATCTTCATGAAAATAATGAAAAAAGTTCGGTTGCCTTTTTTTCTTTAGAAATGTCCTCAGAGCAGCTTTCAACTAGAATTTTATCTGAGCAAGCAAGAATCTCTTCTAGCGATATTAGAAGAGGTAAGGCTTCTGAAGAGAATCTTAATCGTTATATTGAAACATCAAGAAATATTTATGATCTTCCGCTTTACATAGATGAAACTCCAGCTATTGCAATATCAACCTTAAGTAATAGAGCTAGAAGAATTAAAAGATTATTTGGACTAAGTTTAATTGTAGTCGACTATATTCAGTTAATGAAAACAAACACCAACAAATTTGATGGTAGAGTTCAAGAAATATCCGAAATAACACAAGGACTCAAAGCATTAGCTAAAGAACTTAACGTTCCTGTTCTTGCATTATCTCAATTATCCAGAGCCGTTGAACAACGAGATGATAAAAAACCCCAGCTTTCAGACTTAAGGGAGTCAGGATCAATAGAGCAAGACGCTGATGTCGTCTTATTTGTTTATAGAGAGCAATACTATCTCGAAAAGAAAGAACCTAAGCAAGGATCTATCGAACATGCTGAATGGCAATCTAAAATGAGTGATATCCACGGTCAAGCAGACATTATTGTTGGTAAACACCGACATGGATCTACGGGTGTTGTTCATTTAGAATTTGAGGGAATGTATACTAAATTTAAAGATTCAAAGAAGAATTAGTACTTTAGTTATTTAAAATTTAAGATATATCTGAGTTATCTCTATGCTTCACAATATATATAAGAAAATGGTAGTTGATTATTCTAAGATCACTCTATCCTTAATTTCTATAATATTAGTCTATTTTCTATATTACAGTAAAAATTTTAATTTAGACGCTTCTTCCGATGCACTTCTTCTAGAAGGCGATAAGGATTTGAAATATTTGAGAGAAATAAATGAAAGGTATGGATCTAAGGATTTTCTTGTTTTAACGTACTCTCCTGTTACAAATTTTGAAGACGAAGAAACAATTATAAATCTACAATTACTAAAATCAAAAATTGAGAAATTATCTTGGGTTGAGAGCGTAATAACAATTATCGATGTTCCTCTTTTAAAAAGTACAGATCAACCATTAATGGAACGTTTAAAAAATTATAAAACTTTAATTCACCCTGAGATAGATAAAAAAAGGGGTTTTCAAGAAATAATAAATAGTCCTATCTATCAAGATTATGTTATCAGCAAAGATGGCAAAACATCCGGTATAGTAGTGTATCTTAAGCCTGACAATAGACTAAAGGAATATATTAAACTTAAAAATGAATACTACGACCAGTCTTTAAAATCATCTTTAAGTAAAATTGAAAAACAAAAATATAACGCATTTGAAAAAGAATACGAAGATTATAAAAATTTATACAATAAAAGAAATCATCAAAATATTACTGAAATTAGAGATGTAATAAGTAAATATAGTGAAGGGGCCACAGTTTATTTGGGTGGAATACCAATGATAGCAGATGACATGATGTCATATATTAAAAATGATATTGTAGTTTTTGGTTTAGGTGTTTTTCTTTTTATAATCCTTACACTTTGGTTGGTATTTAGAAATATAAAATGGGTTTTAATGCCTCTGCTCGGTTGCGGTGTGTCAGTATCTGTTATGATAGGCTTATTAGGATTGATAGGTTGGAAAGTTACAGTCATTTCCTCAAACTTTATTGCTTTAATGCTTATACTTAACATGGCTATGAACATTCACCTTACGGTAAGATTTTTACAATTAAAAAAAGAATTTCCAAATTATACCAATGAAGAAGCAGTTTTAGAATGTACTAAGAAAATGTTTTTACCAATTCTATATACTGTTCTTACAACTATATGTGCTTTCTTGTCTTTAATATTCAGTGGGATTAAACCTATTATAGATTTTGGATGGATGATGACCCTTGGCCTCACTGTTTCAATACTTGTAACATTTTCTTTATTGCCTTCTTTGCTTAGTATTTTTGCAAAAGATGAAATCATTAATATAAAAGACTCTGAAAAATCAATAATTACTAAAACATTAGCTTCTATAGCTAAAAATAATACTAAATTAATTTTCGGTTCAACAATTTTAGTAATAATTTTAAGTATTTATGGAATTTTTAAGCTCGAAGTCGAAAATAGTTTTATTAATTATTTTGACAAAGAAACTGAAATTTATAAAGGAATGAAAAAAATAGATGAAGAACTTGGAGGAACAACAACTTTAGATGTTATTCTAAAATTTCCAAAAAAAGTTGAAGTAAAAGAGAAAAGTGATGAAGAATTTGGTGAGTGGGAAGAAGATGAAGATAAAGAAAATAAATCTACTTATTGGTTTACAAGAAATAAAATAGATAAAATATTAAAAGTACATGATTATTTAGACTCCTTGCCTGAAATTGGAAAGGTTTTATCTTTTGGTTCAATAATAAGAGTTGCTGAAGATCTTAATAAAAAAGAATTACAAAGTCTTGAAATAGCAGTTTTATATAGCAAAATTCCTTCTAATATAAAAAAAGAAATTATTAGCCCTTACATTTCTGTAGAAAATGATGAAGCACGTATCAGCGTAAGAATTAAAGACTCTTTAGAGGACTTAAGGCGAAATGATTTAATAAAACAAATAAATAAAGAATTAAACACAAAAGTTGGTCTAGGCACCGAAGAGTTTAAGTTAGCAGGTGTTGTAATTTTATTTAATAATTTATTACAAAGTTTGTTCAAATCCCAAATACTTACTTTGGGAGTTGTTATGCTTGGTATTTCTGCAATGTTTTATATTCTTTTTAGAAATTCTACTTTGTCTTTAATTGGTGTGGCTCCTAATTTTATTGCAGCTTTCTTTATTCTTGGAATAATTGGTTTGCTGGAAATTCCATTAGACATGATGACAATTACTATTGCTGCAATTACCATTGGAATAGCAGTGGATAATAGTATTCATTATATTTATCGCTTTAGAGAGGAATTCGAAAAAATTAAAGATTATAATCAGACCGTTGACAGATGCCATGGCACTGTTGGTGTTGCAATACTAAATACATCTATTACTATAGTTTTTGGTTTTTCTATTTTAGTTTTATCAAATTTTATTCCCACAATATACTTTGGCGTATTTACAGGAATTGCAATGCTTTTAGCTTTAATTTCAGTTTTAACCCTTTTACCTAAGTTAATATTAGTATTACAGCCTTTTGGCCCTGAAACAAAAATATAAATGTTACAAAACTTTTTTCAACAATTAACTAGTGCCATTAATATATTTGATGGAGTTTTTTTTATAATAATTATTTATTTTTTAATTCAATGTTACGCTAAAGGATTTTCTTTAAGTTTTATTTTGTTTATGAAATGGGTCTTGTCTGTACTAATAACTATAATAATGGTTCCTAAAATACAGCCTTGGGTAAGCGAATATATCGAATCACAATTTATAAATAATATTGGATTAGGTATATTTGTCTTCATTATCTCTTTGTTTACAATAATACTTTTAGGAAAATCTTTAGGCAGGGCAGTAACGTGGACAGGATTAGGCTCAATAGATAAGTCTTTTGGACTAATTTTTGGTTTGTTTAAAGGTTATATAGTATCTGTTTGTTTGTTTTCTATTTTAAATTGGTTTTATCCTTACTCTAACTGGGGTATACAAGTTGAAAGAGCTTTGTCTTTTAATATTGTAAAAAAAGGTAGTGATATTTTAATTGAAGAGTTTCCAAGCAATGAAGACTTTTTAGATACGAAAGAAAAAATTGAAAAAATTTAAATTAGATAAACCTAGAGAAGAATGTGGAGTTTTTGGAATTTCCAATCATCAAGATGCATCTGCTCTAGTTGCGCTAGGTTTACATGCACTTCAACATAGAGGTCAAGAAGGTTGTGGAATTGTTTCATTTGATGGAAAAAATTACCATTCCGAAAAAAGACAAGGTTTAGTAGGTGACCATTTCACAAATCCTGAAGCTATAAGGAAACTTCCTGGAAAATTTGCTATTGGACATAATAGATATTCTACAACTGGAGAAACCTCTCTTAGAAATATTCAACCTTTTTTTGCAGATCTTTACGGCGGTGGAGTAAGTTTAGCTCATAATGGAAACATAACTAATGCTATTAGTTTAAGAGATAAGTTGGTAAAGGAAGGAGCAATATTTAGAACTACAAGTGATACAGAAACTATAGTTCAGCTCATAGCTAAATCTTCTAGAGAGAGCATGATTGACAAGATAATAGATGCGCTTTTTCAGATACAAGGTGGATATGCGCTCGTAATGATGACTAATAAAAAATTAGTAGGTCTAAGAGATCCTTACGGAATTCGACCATTAGTTATAGGTAAATTAAAAGATTCTTATATTTTTACATCTGAAACCTGTGCTCTTGATATAGTGGGAGCAAAATTTATTAGAGAAGTTGAGAATGGCGAAATAGTTGTAATTGAAGAAAATAAATTAAAAAGCATAAAACCTTTCCCAAATATTAAATCAAGACCATGTATTTTTGAATATGTCTATTTTGCAAGGCCAGATAGTTTGCTTAAAGAAAAATGTGCTTATGAATACAGAAAAAATATGGGTATTGAACTTGCAAAAGAAGGTAATACTGATTGTGATCTAGTGGTCCCTGTTCCAGACTCGGGGGTGCCGGCGGCTCTTGGATTTAGTCAATTTACCAAAAAAAAATTTGAACTGGGTCTAATTAGAAATCATTATGTTGGTAGAACTTTTATAGAACCAACTCAAAGTATTAGAAGTTTCGGGGTAAAATTAAAACTTAGTGCGACCAAATCAATAATTAAGAATAAATCAATTATATTAATTGATGACTCTTTAGTTCGTGGGACAACTTGTCATAAAATTGTTAAAATGATTCATGATGCAGGAGCAAAAGAAGTGCATGTAAGAATAGCATGCCCAGAGATTAAATTTCCAGATTTTTATGGCGTAGATATGCCTACAAAAAAAGAATTGTTAGCTCATAACAGAACTAATGAAGAGATGTGCAAATACATTAATGCCAAAACTCTAAAATTTTTAAGTTTAGAAGGTCTTTATAAAGCTATTGGCTATGAAAAAAGGAACAAAGACTACCCACAACTTAGTGATCATTATTTTACAGGAGAATATCCGATTAAACCTTCGGATCAACTTGGAGAAGGTAAAGTAACACAACTATCTTTATTAAGTAGCAAATCAAATATTTAAACTAATTAAATTTTAAAAGTTTATTCTTTCTATCTACTAAAAACATATTTTTTTGTGAAAAAAAAGGTTCAGTTATTATTCCATTTTTACTGATTTTCTCAAAATACTCAACTTCTCCATCTCTAAAATTAAATGAAAGAAGGTATCCATTGTTTGAAAAAAGATTTATCTTGCCGTTTGCAATTGTGAGGTTAAAAATTTTTCCAATTTTTTTTATCTTTTTTGGTTTTTTTTCAATATAATAGATATTTTTTGACCACAATACTTCTCCGGTTTCTTTTTCTAAACAAATTAAAAGGTTGTTTTTTGTAAATGTAAAAATATTTTTTTGTGTTACTACTGGTTTTAAATTTGGCGCAACTGCTTTATTCCAATTTCTTGAGCCAGTAACAATATTATAACTTAATAAAGATTTGTCAGTAGATACAAATATGTTTTCATCTTTAATTACGACTGGTTGGCTTAAAAATAAATTTGCTTCATTTTTTGTTGAAAGATTTTTAAAATTTAGTACCCAATTAATTCTTTGAGTAATATAATTAATTGAGTAAAGCTCACCACTAGTATTTAAAAATATAATATTATTATTCAATTCATCTAAAGCTATACTATTTTTAAATTCTGATTTTAAAAAAGTAAGACTGGTTGGAAGTTGCCAATTTTTTTCACCATTTGTAGAATTTATAGAATACAAAACATTATCTTGATTTGCTAAAAAAACTTGATCATCAAAATATTTAATATTTGATCGAAATGGTATTCCATAGTTTTTTGCCCAAATTAAAGATCCTGAATTTAAATTAACCGCATAAATATAACCTAAATTATCAGCAGCATATATAATATTGTTATTAACTAATAAAAAGATCTTTTTATCATATTTCTTAAAAGTCTTTTTGTAAAAGTTGAATTCAAGAATTTTTTTTCTGTCTTTTAAAGAATAAACAAAAATTCTCCCTTTGTGATCGTAAGATATAATTTTATTATTATAAAGTATTGTATTTTTTGCCGTATTATTTTTGCTACCAAAATTTCTACTTAATTTAGAACTTTTAGAGACTAGAATTTTGTTGTTATCATATTCAATATTAGAAATATTATTTGTGTTCGAAGCAAATTCTTGTGGCCAATTAATATTTTTTAATTCTTTTTCTATTTTAAAGTTAAAATTTTTATCAAACTTCTTTTCTTCATTAAATATTTGACCATCTGAAAAAACGTCCTCGTA
>MDTB01077711.1_pt1 | contig 10048 bp, 7 predicted proteins | sample 811161 | NCBI WGS metagenome assembly MDTB01 (sample SAMN05326650, study PRJNA326480) | marine metagenome | isolation source: seawater | place: Mediterranean Sea | collected 2009
AATGGTGGGCGGTAAAGGACTCGAACCTATGACCCTCTCGGTGTAAACGAGATGCTCTACCAACTGAGCTAACCGCCCAAACTAAATAAAAACGAGATATACAATAAATATTTTATAAAGTAAAAAAGTATTTAAATTTCTATAAATAGCAGTAGTATTAAGGAATTATGATTTTAAGCTGTAATTCGTGTGAAAAAAAATTTGTAGTGCCAGATAATGCTATTGGTAAAACTGGTAGATTGGTTCAATGTAGCTCATGCGGCAATAAATGGAAGCAATTTCCAATTGTTAGAGAAATTGAACAAAAAGAAAAAATTACACCTATTAAAACTGCTCCTAAAAAAGCACGAAAGATTGTCAAAAATATCAAAAGGAAAGCTAGTAAGAAATCAGGACCAGATTTATACTCACCAGAATATTTAGCAAAAAAACATGGAATTAAGATTAAGTCTGAACCTGAAATTAAAAATAAAACTATCAAAAATAAAACAAAAGTAAATTTTGGATTTTATAATTTTATAGTCGTTTGGACTATAATATTAATTGTAATTTTAAGATTACTTTATTTTACTCAAGATGCAATTACAGAAAGGCTTCCTGTTGCAGAGATTTATCTAAACTATTTATTTGAATCAATTAGAAATATTAAAGATATTATTCAAAATTTTATTACAAATTAAATTCAATTATTCTAAATCCTTAATATTTATAAAATTATTGGATAAATTTTGATTATTTTTTTTTATATCTTTAAAAAAATTCCAAGCTAAGACTACAATTGTATTTTTACTATTTTTAAGAATTGATTTGTTTTTAATAGGAATGTTAACTCCTGGTACAAATTTATTATGCTTAAGTTTATTATCTTCAATGATAAAATCAATTTCTTTAGTAACACCAAAATAATTTAAAGCTGTAGTAGCTTTTGCTGGTGCACCGTATCCAACGAGTAATTCATTATTTTCTTTTAATTTTTTAAGGTTTTTAATAACGTTATTTCTAATTTTGTAAACTTTTTCTCCAAAATCTTTATAAGTTTTGTATTTTTTAATACCAAATTTTTCCTCATCTTTTAACATTTTTTTAACACTCTTATCAATTTTAACTTTATTATTTTTCTTAATATAAACTCTCAATGATCCTCCGTGAGTATCAATTGCTTCTGATTTAAATATTGTTGCATCAAATTGCTTAAAAAAGTTAACTAAAGAAGTTAATGACCAATAATTATAATGTTCGTGATAAATATTATCGAAGGTTAAATCTTTTAATGTATTTAATAAATATTGAATTTCGATAATAATAGTCCCATTTTTGCTTAATAATTTAAACATACACTCTGCCATTTCTTTTAACTTATCTGAATGCGCAAATACGTTTGAGGCTAAGATTAAATCTGCATTCTTTTTTAATTTTTTTAAATTCTTTTTTTCTAAAAAACCATTAAATGTTTTTATCTTATTTTTATTAGCAAGTTTCGCCAAGTTTTTAGCTGGCTCTATACCTAGGACATTTTTATACCCCATGTTTAAGAATGGTTTTAAAGCTACACCATCATTGCTTCCTACATCAATTATTAAAGATTTTTTTTTATTTAATTTTAAATCCTTCACATATTTTTTTGCTGCTGAAATAAAATGTTCTCTAAAAGATTTTGATGTTGATGACGTATAAAGATAATTAGAAAACATTTTTCTTGGATCTATAGCGACTGAAAGTTGACAGTTATGGCATTTTTCACAATAATTTACCTCTAGTGGATAAAGATCACTTTTTTCATTTAATTTTTTAAGTAAATTATTTGCTAAAGGTTGATAACCTAATGAAACTACTCTTTTTAAATTTGTATTACCACAAGATCTACAGTCAAATTTATAATATTTTAATAATAAGTTTTTTTCTTTTTCATCAACAAATACATGTTTTATGGTATGTGTTATTCCATAGTTTTCATGGTCCCTTTCTCCTCTAACTAAATTTAAAAAGGTTGTATCTTTGGTAAAAACCATTGAATGGGCTACGTTAGGTTTTATTATTGAAAGTTGACCAGCGTTTACTACTTGAGTAATTTTTGGTGAATTAGGATTTATAATATCTTGAAATATTTCTATAATTTGTCCTTTTGTAAATAGACATTTCTGCTCTTGTTGAGGATGGTAATGATTAGCTCGAATTGTTCCTTTCTTTGAATCAATCAATCCAATTAAATTGATTGGTTCGGTTAACACGTGATTACTTATCTTTCCCCTAGAGTCTTGAAAAATGTCACTACCATCTCTTACATATTCCAAATCTTTAAAAATGTCCTGTTTAGACCATTTAAGAATCATTTCTTTAATGCTTTCATCAAGCCCATATAAGAATTTAAATCCTGATTTTAATAATTTTTTATTTGTTAATGAAAAACCGAGATTTGGAATTTCATCATTAGTTTCTCTAAGTGAAATTTTTGGGTTATGTTTTTTACAAATTTCAGCTACCTCTTTAACTGTTAAAGTATCCTTTGTTAAATTAAATGTCTGAGAAGACAAGTCTTCTCGTTCCTCCATGTATTTGAAACATCTAGCAACATCTATTAAGGGAACTAAACTTTTAATCTGTCTACCTGCAGCAAAGAGTCTTAAAGTTCCATTCTGAGAGGCAATTTTAGAAAAAAGATTAGGCATTATGTCAATACGAGCTGTATCTGAAGAATATCCATAAACAGATCCCAATCTTAATATTATATAATTTTTTCCAGAGTCTTTTAATTGTTTTTCATTAATAGCTTTTGAAGTTGAATAAGATAAAACGGGTTTGGGTTCTTCGTCTTCTTTAATATCTTTTTTTACTTGATTAATGCCTTCATAAATTACGTGAGTAGATGGAAAAATTATTTTACAGTTATTATTAATAGAGTCTAAAATATTTCTAGTTCCCTCTTCTCCTACTTGTTTTATTTTCTTATCTTTCTCATCTGATGTTTCACTTTTTGTCCTCGGTACGTCTGTAATACCAGCTAAGTGATGAACTATATCAGCATCTTTGCAATATTTTTTTACTATATCTTTATCCAAAATATCACCTTGAATAAACTCCATGTTCCATTTTCTAATTTGATTAACTCTTTCGGAAATGAATCTATTATCTATTACAATTATTTTATGGTGCCAGCTTACTCCTGAATAAATTTTACATAATTCAGTGCCGATATAACCAAGGCCACCAGTGATTACGATTTTTTTAACCATATGATTATTTATTAATATTTACTTATATTAGTTTTTATTATAACTCAATTACAATGAATATCTATGACTGCTTCATGTATTTCGATGAAGATCTGCTATTAGATCTTAGGCTAAATATTTTAGACAAATATGTTAAAAAATTTGTGATAGCTGAGGCGACCTATACCCACAATGGACAACATAAAAAACTAAATTTTGATATTAATAAATTTAAAAAATTTAAGGACAAAATAACTTATATTGTAGTTGAAGAATCTCCTCCTAATATAAAAGATTTAGTTGATAATGAACCCAAGCATATTAGAGGTGAAAAGTTAATTTTAAATGGAATGGCAAGAGATTATTTTCAAAGAGAAAGCCTTAATAAAGGATTAAATGAAGCTATGCAAGATGACTTGATATTGATTAGTGATCTCGATGAAATTCCTAATTTAGACAACTTAAATCTAGCAAAAATTAATAATGAAATAATTATTTTTGAACAAAAAATGTTTTATTATAAATTAAATTTATTATATGAAGAATATATTTGGTGGGGAACTAAAGGTATTAAAAAAAAATTTTTTAGGTCTCCACAATGGTTGAGGAATATTAAAAGTAAAAAATATTCTAAATGGCGTCTTGATGTTTTGTTTTCAAAAAAAAAATACTCTAATCTTCATTATGTTAAAAATGGAGGCTGGCACTTTACATGTCTACGAACACCTGCTGAGTTAGAAAAAAAACTTCTTAATTTTGCACATCATTACGAATTTGAAGAAAGTGGATTAAAAATTGATGATCTTAAAAAATTAATTGATGAAAAAAGAGTTATGTACGATCATAATATTGATCAAAAAAATTATAAATGGTCAGGAAAATCTCTTTTAAAAAAAATAGAAAATAAATTTTTACCTAGTTATATTACATCAAATAAAGATAGATTTAAAAATTGGTTAGATTAGATTTTAGTGAGTGCTGAGTTCTTCTTTTGATTTGTCTTTTTTCGAAATTTGATTAACTTCTACCCACTCTACTCTCTTTAAAGGTTTAGTTAGGGCAACTTTAAGAACCTCATCAACATTTTTAACTGGTATTATTTCCATAGAGTCTAATATTGTTTTAGGAACCTCTGTTAAATCTTTTTTATTTTCTTCAGGTATTAAAACCTTTTTAATTCCAGCTCTGTGGGCAGCTAATAATTTTTCCTTTAATCCACCGATAGGGAGAACGATTCCTCTTAGTGTTATTTCACCAGTCATAGCAACTTTTTTATCTACTGGTATTTCAGTTATAGCTGAAATTATTGAAGTCACCATACCTATTCCAGCTGAAGGCCCATCTTTTGGAGTTGCTCCCTCAGGGACATGTATATGAAAATCTTTTTTATCGAATATTGGTGGTATGATTCCAAAGTCTAAGCTTTTTGATCTTATATATGATTTTGCTGCTTTGACTGACTCTTGCATTACATCTCCTAATTTTCCTGTAATTTGCATTTTACCTTTTCCAGGCATTACAGCTGACTCAATTTTTAATATCTCTCCACCAACCTCGGTCCAAGCCAATCCTGTTACTACTCCGATTCTATTTTCACTTTCAATTTCTCCATAATTAAATTTTTGAACTCCTAATAAATCTTTCATATCTTCTTCTTTTATAGGATTATTTATTTTTTCTTTGTTATCTATTTTTTTAACTAGTTTTCTGGCTATTTTTGAAATTTCTCTTTCCAGATTTCTTACTCCTGATTCTCTAGTATAATTTCTTATTATTTTACGATTTACTTTTTCTTCAATATTCCACTCATCTTTTTTTAATCCATTGTTTTCACTTTGTTTAGGTATTAAAAACTTTTGAGATATATTTACCTTTTCGTCTTCGGTATAACCAGACAATCTAATAACTTCCATACGATCAAGTAAAGGAGGTAAAATATTTAATGTATTTGCAGTAGTTACAAACATTACATCTGACAAGTCGTAGTCAACTTCTAAATAATGATCGTTAAATTCTTTATTCTGTTCGGGATCAAGCGCTTCAAGTAATGCTGATGAAGGATCGCCTCTATAATCGTTTCCTACTTTATCGATTTCATCTAATAAAAAAAGTGGGTTTTTGGTACCAGCTTTTTTCATCATTTGTATTATCTTTCCAGGAAGAGAACCTATGTAAGTTCTTCTATGACCTCTTATTTCAGCTTCATCTCTGATACCTCCTAAAGAAATTCTAATGAATTTTCTATTAGTAGCTTTTGCAATAGATTTACCAAGAGATGTTTTTCCTACACCAGGAGGGCCTACCAAACATAATATAGGACCTTTCATTTTCTGAATTCTTTTTTGTACAGCTAAAAATTCAATTATTCTCTCTTTAACTTTTTCTAAGCCGTAATGATCTTCATCTAAAATTTTTTGAGCATTATTTAAATCAGTGTTAATTTTTGATTTATTAGACCAAGGCAATTCAGTCATCCAATCTAAATAATTTCTTACTACTGTAGCTTCAGCTGACATAGGGCTCATTGATTTTAGTTTTTTTAGTTCAGACAAACATTTTTCCTTTGCTAATTTTGGCATTTTTGCATTAGTAATGGCTTTAGAAAGATTTGTTAATTCATCTTTTCCTTCGTCTATCTCTCCTAATTCTTTCTGAATGGCTTTCAGTTGTTCATTTAAATAATATTCCCTTTGTGTTTTCTCCATTTGATTTTTTACTCTACCTCTAATTTTTTTCTCTACAGATACGAGACTCGTTTCTTTTTCAATAAAAGCAAATATTTTTTCTAATCTTTTCTTTAAATCTAATGTCTCTAATAGTTCTTGTTTTTGAAAAATTGTTATTCCTAAATTTGATGATAAATTATTCGCTATCTGTAAAGCGTCTTTTAAACTCCTTAAATTATTTGTTCCATCATTGAGATCTCTCTTATTCAATATCATTAATTTTTCGTACTTTTTGACCAACCCTAATGCGAATTCATCGAGTTCTTTAGAAACATTTTGATCTTCAGCAACTTCCACTTCGCATTTAAGAAAATTTTCCTCATTATTTTTATTATCGTATTTTAAAATTTTTACTCTCTTCTCGCCTTCAACAAGAACTTTTACTGTACCATCAGGCAATTTTAAAAGTTGTAGTACTTTGCTTAAACACCCATAACTGTACAAGTCTTTGTCTTTAGGTTCGTCTATTTCAGAATTTTTTTGAGTTATTAAAACAATGGATTTATCCGATTTCATAACTTCTTGAAGAGCTTTAATAGACTTCTCTCTACCAACAAACAAAGGAACTACCATTGAAGGAAAAATCACTATGTCTCTTAGGGGTAAAATAGGTTTGTTATGAATTGCTTTCATAATTGATTTATATGGCAATTAACATACAAAATTCAAGAAGCAAATTATACTCAGGCAACAGATGTTGATTGTTTTTTGCCGTACGTTATAAGGGGTTCATTATCACCTTTTACTGATAATTTATCTACTGTAATCTCCACTACATCCTCCATGTCAGGCAATTCAAACATTGTTTTTAAGAGAATATTTTCAAGTATTGATCTAAGACCTCTAGCTCCAGTTTTTTTAGAGATAGCTTTTTTAGCAATTTCAGAAATAGCGTCCTCTTTAAACGTTAACTTTACATTTTCAAATTCAAATAATCTTTGATACTGTTTTATTAAAGAGTTCTTTGGTTCATTTAATATTTTAATTAAAGAGTTTTCATCTAGATCATCTAGAGTTGCAATAATTGGCATTCTTCCAATAAATTCCGGAATAAGTCCGTATTTTATTAAATCCTCTGGTTCTAGTTTTTTCATAATTTCAGATAATTTTTGCTCTTTGTGATTTTTAACTTTAGCGCCAAAACCAATTGAACTTCCTTTTCCTCTTCCGTCTATTAGTTTATCTAAACCAGCAAAAGCACCTCCACAAATAAAAAGAATATTTGTTGTATCAACTTGCAAAAATTCTTGCTGTGGGTGTTTTCTTCCTCCTTGAGGTGGAACACTTGCTACAGTTCCTTCCATGATCTTTAATAATGCCTGTTGAACGCCCTCACCAGATACATCCCTAGTTATAGACGGATTTTCTGATTTTCTACTTATCTTATCAACTTCGTCGATATAAACTATTCCTCTTTGAGCTTTCTCTACATTGTAATCTGCTGATTGTAAGAGTTTTAAAATTATGTTTTCGACGTCTTCTCCTACATATCCTGCCTCTGTTAGTGTAGTTGCATCTGCCATTGTAAAAGGAACATCTAAAATTCTTGCTAAAGTTTGAGCTAATAATGTTTTACCACAACCCGTAGGACCTACTAACAGAATATTTGATTTTGATAATTCTATATCTTTGTTATTTTTAGTTTCATGATTTAATCTCTTATAGTGATTATGAACCGCTACTGACAAAATTTCTTTAGCAAATTTTTGTCCAATAACATAATCATCTAATACTTTACATATTTCTTTTGGTGTTGGCAGACCGTCTTGGTGTTTTACTAAAGAGCTTTTGTTTTCCTCTTTAATTATATCCATACAAAGCTCAACACATTCATCGCAAATAAAAACTGTTGGTCCTGCAATTAGTTTTCTCACTTCATGTTGGCTCTTTCCACAGAAAGAACAATATAAGATATTTTTATTATTTTTTTCACTCATAACGAATCAATAATATTATAATAGATGTTGAAAATACCCTTATCAAGCTGAAGTTGTAAACAACCCTATATTTTGTGTTTTACTTTCTTTTTTCCACAACAGAGTCGATTAAACCAAATTTTTTTGCATCATCTGCTGTCATAAAATTATCTCTTTCAAGTGCGGTAGAAATTTCTTCTATCGTTTTTCCAGTATGCTTAGAGTAAATTTTATTTAATCTTTCTTTTAAAGATAAAATTTCTTTAGCGTGTATTTGTATATCTGTCGCCTGACCTTGAAATCCTGCAGATGGTTGATGAACCATGATTCTTGAGTTGGGCAAAGAATATCTTTTACCCTTCTCTCCTGCGGCTAGTAAAAAAGAACCCATAGAAGAAGCTTGCCCAATACATAATGTTGAAACTGGAGAATTGATATATTGCATAGTATCATAAATTCCTAGGCCAGCAGTAACTAATCCTCCCGGACTATTAATATAAAAATTAATTTCTTTATTTGGATTTTCAGACTCTAAAAATAAAAGTTGTGCAGTTACTAGTGACGCAACCGCATCATTTACTGGTCCAACCAAAAAAACAATTCTCTCTTTTAAAAGCCTAGAATATATGTCGTAGGCTCTTTCTCCCTTGTTTGTTTGTTCAACAACCATTGGTATAAGGCTATTCATTTTTTCTTCGTAATCGCGACTCATAAAACGACTTATACAACTATTGGTTACTTTTTACTAATTTTTTTTGATTTTGCTTTATTTTTATCTAGAGATTGAGTTTTTTTTGTATTTGACTCGTTAAAATCGGGTTTATTAAATTCAGATATAATTTTTTCAGCTTCTTTAGTATTAATATTTTTAATTTCAAGTTTAATTTGTGATTTGATTAAGTTAATAATTTTTTCTTCATAAATTGAACCTCTTAAACTTTGAGAAGCACTAGGATTTTTTTGATAATAATCAAGAACCATTTTTTCTTGTCCGGGCATTCCTTTTATCTGTTTTTGAATTTCACTTTTGACTTCATCATCAGACACTTTTAGTTTATTTTTTTCTCCATATTCATTTAGAAGCAAGCCTAATTTAATTCTAGATTTTGCAATTTTCTCGTTGTTAACTTTATGTTTTTCCTTTTCTTCGTTTTTTAAATTTTTTGTCATTATTAAAATTTCTTGATCTATAAGGTTTTTAGGTAAATCTAATTGATGACTTTTTTCTATTTGATCTAATATTTCTTTTTTTGTGATTGAATTTAATGCTTGAGAATATTGACTTGAAATCTGATTTTCAATAAGTTTTTTTAAATCATTCAAGTCTTTTGCTCCCATGTTCTTTGCAAAATTATCGTCGAGCTTACTTTCTTTTCCTTCTTTTACATTTAAAATTTTACATTCAAATTTTGCTTCTTTATTAGATAATTCTTTTTTTGGGTGATTAGCTGGTAACACTGAGTGCAAAGTTTTTGTATCATTTTTCCTGACTCCAACTAACTGATCATCAAAACCTTTAAGAAATAAATCTTTCCCTAGTTCTAATTGAACACCTTTTCCTTCACTTCCTTCAAATTTATTTCCATCGACTGTCGCCGAATAGTCAAATACAACTTGATCGCCAATTTTTGCTTTTTCACTTTCTTTTTTGTCTTCAAAAAGTTTATTTTGATTTGAAATTTCTTTTAATTTTTCATTGATTATTTTATCTTCTAATTTTACTTTATATTCAACAGCTTTATATTTCTCAAAAGATTTTAATTCAATATTTGGTAAAGAATCTATTTGTAGCTCATACTCTAAATCTTTTCCTTCACCGAAAGTTTTTAAATCTATTTTTGGTTGTCCTGCGATTTTTATTTTTTTTTCTTCAATAGCTTTACTTGAAGTTTCTCTAAGGACCTTATCTATTACTTCGCCATAAATAGATTTTCCATATTGATTTTTTATAACAGAAGTGGGAACTTTCCCTGTTCTGAAACCTTTTAATGAAACTTCTTTTTGTAATTCATTGAGTCTTTCTTCCAATTTATTTTGAATAGTTTTTTTATCAACTATTACTGACAAAATTGTCCTGAGGCCTTTTTTTGACTGTATTTCAACTTTCATATTTTATCTTTGGTGGGCAAGAAGAGACTCGAACTCTTAAGCCTTGCGGCACTGGTTTCTAAGACCAGCGCGTATACCAATTCCGCCA
>MDTB01129093.1_pt1 | contig 10048 bp, 7 predicted proteins | sample 811161 | NCBI WGS metagenome assembly MDTB01 (sample SAMN05326650, study PRJNA326480) | marine metagenome | isolation source: seawater | place: Mediterranean Sea | collected 2009
CGCTCCTGACTTATGCAATTTTAAAAATATATCTTTTTCATCTCCGCCTTCTAATCCTTTCGAACCTCTGCGGCCAAGTTCAATATTGAACCATCCGAATTTTTGAAAGACATTCTTTCTAAAAGCCATATTGGCACCAATCGGGAATTTTCCTTTTCTAAAATACTGTTTATGTATCCCCATATCTAATGCTGCCACAAGGGGTAATAAATATTTTGACATCCATACCGGAGGATTCCCTGATTCATAATGAGGCGTTATTTTTCCTCCTAACGCCAGTATTTCGAGGTTTGAAAATGCTTTATTAATATTTTCAATATAATTAACTTCGACAAAAGCATCATCATCGATAAATGCAAGAATTTCCCCTTTTGATTCTGCAATTCCTCTATTTCTTGAATATGTATGCCCTTGCTTTAACTCCAGAAAGTAGTGCACATTGATTGTTTTGTGCGTATCTATAAATAACTCACAGACCAATCCAGATTCATCTGTACTATTATTGTCTATGATGATAATTTCGTATTCAGAAGTACTGACCGTTTGATTTGCCAACTTTTCTAGGCAAATAGGCAAGTATTTTACCCTATTAAATGTACATACAATTACAGAAATCAAGGTATTATTTCTTTGGGATGGTTTTGAATAAACCAAAACCTAAAATTAATAAAACAGTTGCAGAAAACGCAGCCGTTATTTTATTTCCAATGAAATATGCTGCTGGCTTGAATTCAAAAACAACTTCTTGCGAATTTGCTGGAATTTCTAGGCCCCTCAGCACATAGTTGACTTGCTTGATTTCGGCGGAAACCCCATCAACGGTAGCTTCCCAAGCGAGAGGGTAATAAATTTCCGAAAAGACAGCAAAGCCTGCATTTTGGTTATTAACACTGTATTTCAAAAGGTTGGGTTGGTAGGTTTCCAGAGTAATGGTGGCTGCAGCATCATAGTCCGACTGTGAAGTTTTAAATTTTTCAGCATTTATTACGGTTGTTTTTTGATTCACAAGACTACAAACGGAGGCCAATTCTTCATCAGGGCTTTTTACAGAAACCATACTTTCAGTAAACCATGCATTTCCAAAAGCATGTTTATTTTGGAGTACATTATTGGCTTGATCACCAAATTTTAAATACTGGGCATTGAGCATGTTGACGGCTGTAAATTTGGACAAATCTTTGGATCCATTTTGCAGTACACCAATCATCTCGGCAAGATTGCTTGAGAGACAATCTTCAATCAATTCCTGATATCGCTTCATTTTAGCGCCATGATAGCCTCCTAAAGAGCTGTGATTAGCGGATGTTTTGGCTTCATTAAAGGGGTTGTTTAAATTTAATACTCGGTAGTGCTGATCCGCGTTATTTTTAATGAATTGATCTGCTGCAGAGGGATCAAGAAAGCCTTGGACGGCCTGCCTTTGATAATTTTCATCATTAATATAACGCCGGTCTACGTTCCAGAAATCAAAGACAACCAATATAGAAATACCTAGTAATGCCAAAGGTACTTTTATTTTCTCTTTGATCACACCATATATCAAGGCGAAGGCGAGTCCAATCAATATCAAGGTACGTAAGGAGTCTGCTTTTAATAAGGATTGTCTATCGGCTCTTAGCGCTTCTAAAAACCAAGAGGGAACATTGGCCAATTGTACATCTAACGCGCCCTTGTAGCTAAATAAACTACCCATCACGAGGAACGTTAGCGCCATACCGCCTGTGATAGCAGCACTGATGATCAGGGGTTTCACCATTTGATTTTTTGTCCCATTGAATAAGGTCTCTAGGGCCAGCATAGACATTAATGGTACCCCAACGAGAAAAATAACAATGGCCATACTTACCGAACGAAATTTATCATAACCCGGGAAATAATCAAATAGGGCATAATTGAACCATTCGAGATTTTTACCCCAGGCGAGGAAAATCGAAAAAATACAAGCGACTAAAATCCAATTTCGGATCTTAGGGTCTACGATGAGTATACCTAGTATAAACAGGAAACACATGATGGCACCTGCGTAAGTAGGGCCGGCAGTAATGGGCTGATCGCCCCAGTAGGTAGGCGCTGCTTTTAATTGATTACTCACTTGATTCCTAGTCATACCATTTTGGCTCAATGCTTTGCCTAAATGGGAATCGGTCGCTAGGGTTTGTTGACTTGCACCGCCAGAGAAATTAGGAATGAGAAATGTGAAGGACTCCATTACTCCATAGCTCCAATTGAAGACATAATCTTTATCTAAGCCCGGATTTCCCTTACTTTCAGCATTGCTTAGTTCTGACGGGCCCCTTGTAGAATATTTACTATATTCTAAAGTTGTCCAAATACGACCAGCATTGGCACCTACGCCCAGAATACCTGCCAAAATTAAGAGGGTAACTTGGATGCCTAGTTTTGAATAATGCTTTGATTTTATCATCGTTACTAAGTGAAACAGTCCATAAATAATGAGCATCAACAATAAGTAATAGGTGATTTGCAGGTGATTGGCTTGAATTTCTAATGCAACCGCCAAACTCAGTAAGCCCAAGGGGAACAGCTTCTTTTTTTGGGTAACGACCATGTGTACGGCTCCCAGCACCAGCGGCATGTAGGCAATGGCACGTACCTTCCAGATGTGTCCTGCTTCGACACTGATCATGCTGAAGGTATTAAAACTAAAAGCAACGGCGCCAATGAAGGCCAGCCAAGGTCTGACTCTAAAGACGAGAAGCATGAAATAGCAGGAAAGGAAAGCTAAAACACTTACTTGGGCAGCAGAAGGAAATGCAAATGTAATGATACGCTGAATATGTTTAATAAAGTCACCACTCCAAGAAATATTGATTAAATAGGCTGGCATACCACTGAACATACTGTTGGTCCATAAGGCTTCTTCTCCCGTCTCATTTCTAAAATTTTTTGCCTCTTGTCCTGACCCGACTCCTTGGAAGACGTCATTTTGATTCATGCTTTTGTTCTCTATGAACAGCGGATGGAAAAAGGCCATCACTAACAAAAAACCTAGTGTTATGAAAATGACATGAGGTTGTATTACTTTTAGTAATTCTTTGGTTTTCATAAATTTATATTCAATTTTTTGGCTAGACCATTTATCATTTGATTGATCTCAAAAGACAATTTCAATTTGTAAATTGAGAACGAAAAAAGCATAAGTATTAATCCCGATCGCACCATTATATCAATAAATGGATTGATCAATAGCGGTATAAAACAATTAATTAAAAGTAACCCTAAAATGGTTAGGGCTGCTAAAATAGTTTTGGTTGTGAAAGGAAAAAAATTATAAGTCATTTTAAGAAGTATTAATTTAGATAATCCATGTAGGGTAAAAACTCCAAGCAGGGCGGCAGCAGCACCAATCAATCCATATTTGGGGATCAGGATGATGTCTGAACCGATCATGAGCAAACCCAAGAATAAAGTCAGCAACATATTAAAACGATAATACTTGGACATAGAAATAATCCCATCATTGAGACTGAAAAGCAAATTGATAAGCTTAGCCAAACCTACCAAAATAACGACATTTCTGCCGGCTTCATAGATCTGACCTTTGGGCATGATGGCGTAGATATTATCTAAATTAATGATGATTAAAACGTAAATGAGACCGCCCAATAGAAAGAGATTGATAGAGGTTTTTTTGTAATGTTCATTGATACTGACCAGATTGCCTGAACCGAAGGCTTCAGAAATAATAGGGGCTGAAATTTCGCCGATGAATCTTCTTGGTATCTCAATCACCATAACCATAAAAATAGCCGTCATGTAGATGCCGCTGGCTTCAAGACCCAAATACCGACTGACTAATTGTTGGTCGGCTAAGTTTAAAAAACTTAAAGCTAGACCTGAAATGAATAGAGTTCCACAGTAATAAATTAATTCACGAGCGATTTTTGGAGGTAAGGGTTTGAACGAAATCTTAATTTTATATTTATAAAGAGATTCAAAAAAGAGAAGGGTAATCAAAATAACATAAAAGCAAACATGAAGGATGATAAAGGTATGAAAGGAAATCACGGAGATGGCAAATAATAAGATACCTCCCATATTCAAACATTTATAAACCAAATCTTTGAGTAGGTTAGCGGAAAAAATATTTTTGTGAATACTGGCTAAAGTCTGTAAAAACTGAAAGACAATGAGCTCTAAGGTCAGCACTATAAGTAAAATAAAATAATCATTGACTTGAGGAGATTTATCAGCATAAAAATCTGACCATGAACTGCGAAAAATGATCAAGATGATTAAAAAAAATAGGGTCGATAAGAACACGATCAAAATACCTAATCCATATAAAGAGTTAAGCTCTGTTTGAGGATGTTTTAACAAGGATTTAAATCGAACCAATCCAGAATTGACGCCAAATCGACCAAAGTTAGATAATAGCAACGCGGCACTCAATAAAGTCCTAAATAACCCAATTTGATCTGGGGTCATGAATTTAGGCATCAAGATGACCGCATTTACAAATCCTATGACTACGCCTAGATAAGACGCAGCGCTACTTAGTAAACTTTGACGAATGACTATTCCCATAATTGAATGGTGAAATTACATCATTTCTTGTTTATGGTAGGATGATGGCTCATTTAAGGTTTCTGGTGATAGGTGGATACAAATGTTATTATAGATTTACTTCAAGAAATATCTTTGCATTATTGAGTCAATTTGAGTAGCTCACTTAGGGCATCCATAATTTTATAGCAAGGGCAGATAGGGTCAAAATAAGGATAAGCCGAATCCATTTCTCATTTGCTCCCACAGACCATCTACTAGCAATCCATGCCCCAATGGCATTACCTACTGCTAAAAGAAGACCATAGGTCCATAGGACTTTCCCGTTGTACATAAATACCAACAAAGCCACCGAAGTATAACACAATACGACAAAGACTTTTACGCTATTGGTTTTAGCCAAATTTAAACCATGGATTCCTGTGAGGACTGCCATGATGATAAAGCCCACACCTGCCTGAATGAAGCCGCCATAAATACCAATACTAAAAAAAAGAAGGATAGAAACGATATTGCGCTTTTTAGTGAAGCGCTCAAGGACTTTTTTTTTATCTAAATAAGGTTTCAAAACCGTAATCACCAACACAAGAACCATGACAACAGATAATATTTTATTAAAGGAGCTATTGCTGATTTCTGTGGCAAGATAGGCACCTAATAGGGCACCTAAAGTAGCAGAAATACTTACCCAATAGGCATAAGGAAACACCGTAATACCCTTACTTTTAAAACCTTTAACAGCAAAAATGTTTTGAATGATAATAGCCACTCTATTTGAGGCATTGGCTTCTGCGGCAGGAAGCCCCATAAAAATGAGCAAGGGTAAGGTCAATAGCGAACCCCCTCCAGCCACGGTATTGATGAATCCTGCAGCAATACCCGTACTTATTAACAACGCATAATCAGAGAAGGTCATGATTCAGTTTCTCAGTAGTGAGATGGCACGTTAAATCATCATCACAATGGGCTAACAGTTCTTTCTGATTCTTTTTTAATATTGGGTGAATTAAAAGCGGATTTAATACCACCAAAGGCAACAAGTTAAATCGACGATTTTGTATTTCAGGATGGGGTATTTTTAAGCTTTCAGTCTCTATAACCAGATCACCAAAATACAATATATCAATATCAATGATACGCTGATCCCATTTGATTTTTCTGATGCGGCCTAATTTTTTTTCAATATGCAGGCAGATCTCCAAAAGCTGATCAGGCTCATAAGGAGAGTCAATTTCTAATAGGAGGTTATAAAACCACGGTTGATCGGATTTACCCCATGGGGCGGTTTCGTAAATAGGAGAAGATGCGTTTATTTTTAAAGCATAATTCGAAATTTCGATACATGCTGTTTGTAGGTTATTTAGTCTTGATCCTTGATTGGAGCCTAATGAAAGGTATATTTTTCTCATATTGTGGTCAAACAAATGTAAGGATCGACAAGTTAATAAGCTATTAACAACTATTTTAGCGTAAAATTAATAATTGAGATATGAATTTCTTTAAAAACGTGTTAGCCTCTCTGTTGGGCTTGATTATTTTTTCCTTTCTTTTTTTCTTCCTATTATTAGGTATTGCTGCTGCAGGAGAGGATGATGAAACGGTTGACGTTGAACCTTCATCTATACTTTATTTGAAATTGGGTGGTGTTCTTCAAGATCGTACTACGGAAGATCCTTTGAAAGACCTTTTTCCTGAAGCTGCAGTTTCGGAAATTGGACTGCGTGATTTGGTCTCGACCATTCAGCATGGTAAAGATGACGAACGTATCAAAGGTATTTATCTAGATCATCAGTTGTTGAGTGGTGGTTTTGCTTCTTTAAAGGAGGTGAGGGATGCTTTGATTGATTTCAAAGCCTCAGGAAAAATCATTTATGCCTATGGAGAATACTTAAGTGAAGGAGATTATTATCTGGCATCGGCTTCAGATGTTTTCTTTATGCATCCCGAAGGATCTTTAGAGTTTAATGGTTTGATGGCTAATATTACCTTTTTCAGGGGCTTGTTTGAAAAGTTAGAGGTAAAACCTGAAATATTCAGAGTAGGGTCATTTAAAAGTGCGGTCGAACCATTTTTAAGGGAAAATATGAGCCCCGAGAATCGGCTTCAATATACTTCACTACTTTCCACTATTTATGACATTTATTTAACCGATGTGGCGGAGTCTCGAGACATTCAAAAAGAAGATCTCTCGAAATATTCAAAAAAATTGAAGATCCAAATTCCTGAAGATGCCCACTATTATGGATTGGTGGATTCTTTGGGGTACAAGGATGAACTTAAATCCTTGATTGCATCAGATTTAGAACTAGAAGAGGCCTCAGATATCGAGTTTATTTCCCATCAGAATTATAAAAAATCTCTCAAGAACAAATATGCTAAGGATAAAATTGCTGTAATTTATGCGAATGGATCCATTGTCATGGCTGGAGATGATACTCAAGTTGTGGGTTATAAATTGGCAAAAGAAATCAGAAAAGCCCGTGAAAACAAATCGGTAAAAGCCATTGTATTAAGAATTAATTCACCAGGCGGAAGCTTAGTTGCTTCAGATCTTATTTGGCATGAAGTGTCCCTAACCAAAGGAGTGAAACCCATCATCGCCTCAATGGCTGATGTAGCTGCCTCAGGAGGTTATTATATTGCCATGGCCTGTGATACCATTATTGCACAGCCTAATACGATCACGGGATCAATAGGCATCTTCGGTATGTGGTTCAATTTTGGGCAATTGCTTGAAAATAAATTTGGGATCACTCATGATGTAGTTAAAACGGGGGATCATTCAGATTTGTATACGGTGACCCGTAACCTTACTGATTTTGAGCGCAGCGTCATTCAAAAGGGAGTCAATAAAGGATATCAAACATTTATTACAAAAGCAGCTTTGGGCAGGGGAGTGACCTCCGAGGCGATTGATGAGGTAGGCAGTGGTCGCGTCTGGTCTGGGACTCAGGCTTTGGATAAGGGCTTGATTGATATCATCGGTAATTATGATGATGCCGTTGACTTGGCCGTTGCCATGAGTGGGGTTGAAGGTGATTATCGTGTGGTTAATTATCCCACGCAGAAATCTATGTTTGAAAAAATATTGGGTTCGGTAACCAATGAAATAAAAGTTTCTAATTCGATGAACAATGAGGTGATGGCTCCTTATATTAAGCAAATTAAATCCTTACAAGAGATGAAAGGGATTCAAGCGCGAATGGCCGAAGAATTCACGATATATTAAAAACTAAGTTTCATTCTTTTCTCCCAATAATACTGATATTATTTATAATACTAATTATAAGGATTTTAGTTCTTGAAAATTTTCTGTAGAAAGGGGATCTTTTACTAATGACAGCCCCCATCCTCTGTATTCACTGATTCTTTTATTCAATAAAGTTAGGTTTCTGATACGTTGATCCTGCTATTTTTTTTGTAATTCGCTCTCAACTTTATTAGTTTGGTGTATCAAACAATTAAATCAAAATAAAATGAAAAATTTCTTCATAATTGCACTTGCCCTTTTTAGCATTAATGCCTTTTCACAGACACGTGAAAATTGGGAATATTGGAATACTTGGGTCTATAAACCCAAAGCTGGAATGATTGAACAATTTGAAAAAGCAGCAGGAAAAAAGACCAAAAAATATAACTCATCTAAAGATAATTTAATTGTCACATTTAAAGTCGTTACGGGTGCCAATAGTGGCCAATACGTGAGGATAATGCCATGGCAATCTTCAGCAGATTATGATAGAGATAGGTCTGAAGAATTAAAATATTGGCAACAGAATGTTGCAGAATATGCCGATGCTATTGGAGGATCTCAGAGATGGGCACGAATGAAATGGGGGGATGTGAATATTAAAGAAGGAGAAGGACCTGCAAAATATCTTACTCAAACAGATTATCTTGTAAAATCAGACAGATGGGATGATTTTAGAAGGTGGCTTGAAAGAATTGGTGACATTTACGGTGAACGAGTTCCTGAGCACAGAAGAATCTTATTGACTTTGATATCTGGAGGAAATTGGAACTTAACCACATCATTTGTTGGCTTTAACCAATACGACAGAAAATCAAATGAGTTTGATACTACTTGGGAGGAAGCGTATAATGATAAATTTGGGGTAAATTCTTGGAATTATGATCGAAAGGCTTTCCGTGAATCTATTGAGATGATTGTTGGTCAACAAGTTCAAACTCTTGAGCTAGTTGAGTCAATGCTTCCAAATATGGATTAATTCATTAAGAAAAGAAATAAAGAAGTCCTTCGAAAGAATGGGCTTTTTTTGTTAAATCGTGGTGCTAAGTTTAAATTTAGTAGGTCATCAAAAAGTATTTGATAAGTACCTCATGGATTTGTTTTTTTAATGACAAAGGTGAAGGACTTAAAAATAATGGCTAAAATGAGAAGGAGGAAGGGGACTCCGTGTAATAAGGTATCAAACCAGTCCATGAGCTCCATACCTATAGCACCTCCTTGAATCCATTTGATTTTACCCAAATATGTGGTTCTGGGGAATATGGGGCTAATCCTGGGGTTACACAGACCAAGGCTATGAATCCCATGTTTTTAGTTAAGATTTTTTTTTAAGTCACTCATCGTCTTAATTAGATTCAGTTTTGGTAAACTTTTTTGAAATAAAAAAATGCTTAGAACCCCTTTTAAAGATTTTAAGTCTATTTGAGTTCCAAATTAGCACGCAAATTTTATTTCGATAGACAGGTGGTCCCAATCATTTAATATCACTCAAATCAGAGATATATTTTTTATTCTCGCCGGTGAGGGACATCTTTAGCATAGACAAACTCAATATTTATGAAATATCTGAAACTTTTCATTTTTCAAATGCTGTGGATTTCATTTCCCCAATGCACAATTGGACAAGAATTTGGGGAATCATCTGTCACTTTTAATCACTTGGCACTCTCTATAATAGATGCCGATCAATCGGCTGAATTTTATAAAAAGACCCTAAAGCTCGAAGAAATTATCAATAAAACCTAAAATAACCAAATCAGATTGTGTTCTTTGGGAGAAGGAAAAGAGCTGCACCTCTTATCTTTTCCTAATGATGAAATTAAAATTACACGAGCGGTTCATTTGGCATTAACAACATCTGATTTTGATGCATTTATAAAAAGGCTAGATACTATGAAAGTAAATTATTCTGATTGGATATGAGAAATACCCAATAAAATAAACATTCGTAAAAATGGTATTAAACAGGTGTACTTTCAGGATCCAAATGGTTATTGGATAGAAGTAAGTAGTGTTGGACAACAAAATCGATAAAATTGGCGATGATTGTAATTATTAATAATTAATTAGGTTACTTTTTCAGAAGCTCTTGGGAACAAATATTTATGATCAGGTCATCGTTTTTTGACTGATTCAATGATGAAGTTAAAAGTTAGGATTGAGATAATGAAATTTTTGTTAAATCCAAATGCTATCAAAACGCAATAGACGTTACGATAAACTCAACCTTAGGACTGTATTCAGTCGTATTTAAAGGATTAGAGAACCTGA
>MDTB01160112.1_pt1 | contig 10048 bp, 12 predicted proteins | sample 811161 | NCBI WGS metagenome assembly MDTB01 (sample SAMN05326650, study PRJNA326480) | marine metagenome | isolation source: seawater | place: Mediterranean Sea | collected 2009
GAGATTGTGCTGGTATGGCTGCTGATTTATTTGAAACATATGCTGTAACAATTGTTGCTACAATGGTTTTATCATCAATTTTTTTCTATGGAGATATCAATATGATGATCTATCCACTTACTATTGGTGGAGCATGTATTTTAACATCTATAATAGGTACCTTTTTTGTAAAATTAGGAAATGACAAAAATGTAATGAATGCTTTGTACAAAGGATTTATAGTTTCTGCTTTAGCTTCATTAATTATTTTATATCCAGTTACAGATTATGTAATTGGTTTTACAAATGAATATACTGTTAATGACAAAACATTTAATGGATTAAATTTATATTATTGTGGTGTTATTGGTCTAGTTATTACAGGTTTATTAATTTGGATAACTGAATATTATACAGGTACTAATTATAGACCAGTAAAATCTGTTGCAGCGTCTTCTATTACCGGTCATGGAACAAATGTAATTCAAGGTCTTGCTGTCTCAATGGAAGCAACTGCTGTACCAGCCTTAATCATTGTGGGAGGTATTTTAGTCACAAATTATATTGCAGGATTATTTGGAATTGCTATCGCCGTAACAACAATGCTTGCATTGGCAGGAATGGTTGTTGCATTAGATGCTTATGGACCTGTCACAGATAATGCTGGTGGAATTGCTGAAATGTCAAACCTAGACAAAAAAGTTAGAAAGACTACTGATGCTCTAGATGCTGTTGGAAATACTACTAAAGCTGTAACAAAAGGTTACGCTATTGGTTCCGCAGGACTGGGAGCTTTAGTTTTATTTGCAGCTTATGTAGAAGATATTAAACATTTTTCAAATGTAGCAGGCTCAAAATTAGAGGGTATAGTTGTAACCTTTGATTTATCAAACCCTTATGTTGTGGTTGGCTTATTGGTAGGTGGAATGTTGCCATACTTATTTGGTTCTATGGGAATGCAAGCTGTTGGTAGAGCAGGTGGTGCAGTAGTCATTGAGGTTAGAAGACAATTTAAAAAATTTCCAGGTATTATGAAAAGAAAACAAAAACCAGATTATGCTAAATTAGTAGACCTATTGACTGTTGCAGCAATCAAAGAAATGATTATACCATCTTTATTGCCGGTGCTATCACCGATAGTTTTATATTTTATAATTTTAGGTATAGGAGGACAAGTTGCTGCTCTCGCTGCTGTAGGTGCAATGCTTCTTGGAGTTATCATAACAGGATTATTTGTTGCTATTTCAATGACAGCTGGTGGTGGCGCATGGGATAATGCTAAAAAATATATTGAAGATGGTAACCACGGTGGAAAAGGTTCAGAAGCTCATAAGGCAGCTGTAACGGGTGACACTGTTGGTGATCCTTACAAAGATACGGCTGGACCAGCTGTTAATCCAATGATTAAGATAACTAATATTGTTGCTTTGTTACTGTTAGCAGTTATTGCTGGTTAACGATTAGCTTCTTTTCTTTTTTTGGCCCTCTGACCCAGAGGGTCATTAATTTTTTGTCTCATGCTTGATAGAAAATCATAGATAAAGGCTTTCTTTTTAAATCCAGTTTTTGTTGTTGCTTTGACAATTTTAAGTTGTTGCATATCTTGTTGATTATAAAATTTTTTACTCTGAAGTATGCCAAATTTATCAATTTCTAAGACTAAAACATCATTTTTATAGACTTTCATTTTACCTAGATTTTTTAAATTAGATTGTGTTTGTTTTCTTTCTATATAAATCCATACATCATTATTGAATTTACTTGTTGTTGATGGACTACCTAAAAGTTTTCTAATATCGTTTTTATTAGACTCTTTAACTATCAATGATTCTTGTTTTTTTTCTAGAAAAGGAACACCATGGTGTTTAACAACTTTTTTAAAAGCACAATTTGTAACTATTAATGAAAATAAAATAATATATAATACTTTATACATGACAAAAGAATTACTTAGTATTTATAACAATTTTATTAATTACACTAGAAATAAAGATCTTTATACTTCACTTAATCGTGCGGATAATTTTTCTGATAGATTAACCTTATTCTTACTTCATTTTTCTTTCTTTTTAAAAAATTACAAAACAAAGGAAAACACATTAATATTACAAAAAATCTATGATTTTAATTTTAGACAATTAGAACTTTCGATAAGGGAAATTGGTTATGGCGATCAATCAATAAATAAAAAAATGAAGGATTATATTAATTTATTTCATTCTATGGTTTCAGAGATACATTATTGGGATAAATTAGACAGAAATGAAAAAATCAAAAAGTTTTCATATTTTCTTAATGATTTTAATAAAATTGAAGATTTACTTGAATATTTTGAGGAATTTAATGACAATTTGTCAAAAAAAACTTTGAATTCTTATATAAAGAGTGTAATTAATCTCTAATTATGGCTGTACCAAAACGAAAACAGACTCCATCAAGAACGGGCATGAGAAGGGCTCAAACTATGAAATATACATCCAAAAACATTGTGGAAGATAAAAAATCAGGTGAATATCGTTTATCCCATCATTTGGACCTTAAAACTGGCATGTATAAAGGAAGACAAGTCTTAGACCCAAAAGAATAATACATATATAATCAATTAATAAATTGGAATGTCAGATATGATAAAAATTGCAATAGATGCAATGGGTGGCGATGGTTCACCAAAAAAAATCATTGATGGTATAATTTTTAATCATAAAAATAATAAAGATAATTACTATAAGATTTTTGGTGATAAAAATAAAATTTTTGATTTGATTAATAAAAAAATTAGCAATGATTATTACGAAATAATAAACACCACAAATTCTGTTAAAAGTACAGATAGTCCTTTAGAAGGGGCAAAAAGAGGTAAAGATACTAGTATGTGGCTTTCAATAGAGAGCGTTAAACATAAGGAAGCAGATATAGTAATTTCTGCAGGTAATACTGGTGCTTTGTTGGTCATATCAAAATTAAATTTAAAGATGATTGAAAATATAGACAAACCAGCACTTTCAGCATTATGGCCAAATAAAAAAGGAATGAGTGTAGTACTAGATTTAGGTGCAAATATAGAGTGTAACTCAAAAAATCTCTTTGACTTTTCTATTATGGGAGCATCTTTATATACATCTTTATATCCAAATGAAATTCCCAATGTTGCATTATTAAATATTGGTTCTGAGGAGTTAAAAGGAAACGAAACTATAAAAGAAACTTACCAAATTTTAAACGATAAAATTTCAAATAATTATAAATTTGCAGGTTACATAGAAGGTAATGACTTGATGAATGGAGATGTAAACGTAATTGTATCAGATGGGTTTACAGGGAATGTTGCTTTAAAAACTGCAGAGGGAACTGCTAATTTTATAATAAGCGAACTTAAAAAAACTATGACAGGTTCTATATTAGGAAAAATTTCCTCTTTATTAAATATTTCAAATTTAAAAAAATTTAAAAAAAGATTAGATCCTAGATTGTACAATGGGGCTATATTTCTTGGTTTAGACTCACCTGTGGTTAAGAGTCATGGTGGAACAGATTTTATAGGTTTTTCTAATTCATTAGATGTTTGTAATAGAATAGTTAAAGGTAATTTGATAAATAAGATTAAGCAAAATATTTAATATTATGAGAACTAATTTAACTAAAAAAGACTTGGTCAATTCAGTTTATATGCAGTTAGGCTTTTCTAAACAAATTTTAGAAAGTTTGATTGATGATTTTTTTAAGACTATAATAGACAATATAAAAACAGAAAAAAAATTAAAATTGTCTAATTTTGGAACATTTACAATTAGACAAAAAAAGTCTCGTATTGGACGAAATCCAAAGACGAAAGAAATAAAATTAATATCTAGTAGAGACGTTGTTTTATTTAAACCCTCTAAAGAATTTAAAGAAGTAGTAAATTTCAAGGACAATGAATAAATCAGATGATGCTTATAAAACAATTGGTGAGGTAGTAAAAATATTAAACCTAAAATCAAAAAAAGATGGTGTTTTACCCACTCATACAATTAGATTTTGGGAAAAACAATTTAAACAAATTAAACCTAAAATATTAAATGCAAATAGAAGATATTATGATGAAAAAAATATTAACTTATTAAAAAAGGTTAAATTTCTTCTAAAGGATCAAGGAATGACAATCAATGGAGTGAAAAAAATCTTAAATTCTAAAGAGTCTTTAAAACTTGACGAAATGGCAAATAATTCTATAAGAACAGATAATTTAAAAAATAAATTGGTAAATATTTCTAATATAGTTAAAAAATTAAAGAACATTAAATAATATGGCTAAAAAAACTCATGTAAAAGTAAGATTAGTACCAGACTCAAAACCAGATAGTTCCTTTTTTTATTATGTAAAAAAACCTGCTGGAGGTGAAAAGGCTAAAGTTAAACTTTCAGCAAAAAAATATAATCCCGATACTAGAAAACATGAACTATTTGTTGAAAAAAAACTTCCACCTCATAGTAAATAATTATTTATTTTCAAATTTTCTTTTTTCATAATCGATATAGGACCAGATCATATTTTTCCATATGCGGTTAGTTATTTTTGAGTCAATTTTTAATTTTTTTGATTTTTTTTTAATTTTTTTTAAAATAAAATTAATTCTTTTTTTGTCGATAATTTCCTTTTTAAATTCTTTTAATTTTAATACTTCATCAACTAACAAAGTCCGGGATTTAATTAGACCTAATAATTTATTATCTAATTTATCAAGTTTTATCCTAATTATATTTAGTTTTTTTTTATTTTTAGGCGACATTTATTCAATTGGTTAACTAAATTATTATTATATGTATTAGATATGTTTGTAAACATTGATCCATATAATAAGCTAATTCGATTATGGCTTATTTGTATGTTTTTATTAGTTATAATTATAATTGCTGTAGGTGGTCTTACTAGACTTACTGACTCAGGTTTATCTATTACTGAATGGGAGCTGTTTAAAGGTGTCTTACCCCCATTAAATATTGAAAAGTGGAATTTTTATTTCAATGAATATAAAAAAATTCCTGAATTTAAATCAATAAATTTCAATATGTCTATTGAAGAATTCAAATTAATTTATTATTGGGAGTACGGTCATAGATTGTTAGCTCGTATGATAGGACTATTTGCAATATTCCCACTAATTTACATTTATTTTAGATTTAAAAAAAAATTAATTAAAGATTTAAAATATTTTTCAATTTTTACTCTTATATGCTTTCAGGGATTTTTAGGATGGTATATGGTAAAAAGTGGCTTAATTCAAAATACTGATGTTAGTCATTACCGTTTAGCGTTACATTTAAGTGTTGCTTTACTAGTTTTATCATTAACTTTTTGGTTTATTCTTGAAAATCTTAATATAAAAAAATTTGTCAGCAAAATAAATAATAAATTTCTACTGATATTTTTATTTTTGATTTTAATTCAAATTATTTTAGGTGCATTTCTTGCAGGTTTAAATGGAGGTCTTTTATATAATTCTTGGCCAGATATGAATGGTAAATTTATACCAAGTGATATTGAGCAAAAAGATTTATATAACTTAGAAGTTTTAAATAATCCCTCAGTTATCCAATTTTATCATAGAATGTCTGCATATGTGTTGATCTTTTTTCTTATAGTACTAAATCTGTTTTTTTATAAAAAAAAATTGGAACAAAGATCAATTTTAGTATTTAATATTGCTATATTATTTCAGATAATCTTAGGTATTATTACTTTAATCACTGGTGTAAAGATTTATTATGCATCTTTACACCAGTTAGGATCTGTTTTTGTATTAACTAGTTTTCTTTTTATCTATTATAAAAATACTAACTAACAGCTTTTAAACCAGGTTTTCCAGACTCATTTAATGCTTGATCTAAATCACCTATGATGTCATCTGGATGTTCTATACCTATTGATAATCTTACATATCCTGGTGTTACACCTGCAGCCAATAGCTCTTCTTCAGTCAATTGACTATGAGTTGTTGTTGCTGGATGAATAGCTAAGCTTCTTGCATCACCAATATTAGCAACATGGTAAAACATTTTTAGTGCTTCAATAAATTTTTTACCTGCTTCAACACCACCTTTAACTTCAATACCTACCAGTGCACCATTTCCACCTTTAAGATATTTTTTTGATCTAGCAGCAATTTCACCCTCATGAAGTGTAGGGTAAATTACTCTCGATACACTTTTATGTTTTTTCAAAAAGTCAACCGCTTTTTCAGCATTTGAACAATGTTGTTTCATTCTTAGTGGAGCTGTTTCTAAACCCTGTATTATTCCCCATGCATTATCTGGCGCTAATGGTGCACCCAGATCTCTTAATAAACAAACTCTAGCTCTAACAGCAAATGATACATTTGCTCCTGTAAGCTGCGGAACAACTTCACCCCATTTAGCACCACCGTAACTCATATCTGGTTCGTTATATAATGGTTGTCTTTTTGGATCTGCGGTCCAATCAAAGTTTCCTCCATCTACCAAACATCCACCTATAACTGTCCCATGACCACCAATAAATTTTGTTAATGAATGAACCACAACTGCAGCACCATGATCTAATGGCTTACATATTACTGGAGCAGCCGTATTATCCATAATTAATGGTATATTATGTTTTCTACCTATATCAGATACTTCTTTAATAGGAAAAACTCTCAAATAAGGATTTGGTAAAGTTTCAGCATAAAAACATCTTGTTTTTTCATCAATCAATTTTTCAAAATTTTTTGGATCAGATGGATCTGCATATCTACACTCAATACCTAATTTCTTTAATGTATGAGTGAATAAATTAACTGTTCCACCGTATAAATCAGTTGAACTTATAAAATTATCTCCTGCTTGACATACATTTAATATAGCAAATGTTGATGCAGCTTGACCAGACCCTACGGTAACTGATGCAAGACCATTTTCAAGAGCAGCAACTCTTTTTTCCAATACATCATTTGTTGGATTCATTATTCGTGTATAGATATTTCCAAATTCTTTTAATGCAAATAAATTTGCAGCATGACCTGTATCATTAAATTGATATGATGTTGTTCTGTATATTGGTACTGCTACTGAGGTAGTTGCTGGATCACTTCTGTAATCTCCACCATGTAAAGCAATTGTCTCTGGATTTTTTGATTTACTCATTATTATTCTCCTAGTTTTAATAATTTTTTTTATAGTCTAGCAGTAAGCTATATAGAGATCAATTAACTGTAAGTTGTGTTTTTAAATAATTTTATCAAATAATTAGCATTTTTGACAATTTGTCTCATTAATTTATATGGATAGTGACAAATAATACTTCTTTTTTATAAAAAATAATATTTAATGCAAAATAAAAAAAATTATCATTATGTATAGACCTTTGCCAGATGAACTAACAATCAAAAATTCTCCTATAGAGGGATTAGGTCTTTTTGCTGCTAAAGACATAAAGGCTAATTCTTTTATTGGAATAACACATATAAGAGATGAACAATTTGAAAATAAGTATATAAGAACACCATTGGGTGGTTTTTACAATCATTCTGATCAACCAACAGTTCAAAGAATGGTCTCGAATGTTTTACCATCTTTAAAATTCGGTGACCCAATTGATCCAAGTGCAAAAGCAAAAAAATTCAATGATAATGACAAAAATCTTGAAAATATGTATTACAATTTAAGAGAAAAACCTGATGCTAAATATTTTTTTATGGTCTCAATAAAAGATCTTAAAGCTGGTGATGAATTGTGTGCAAATTATAATTTATACACTTATCCTAAAACAGGTGTTGGAATTCAAATGCTTTAATTTGCAGGATAATTTGTTACAATAAAATCTTTTAATACTTTCAAAACTCTATCAGCTTCCTCTAACAACATCATATGACCACAGTTATCAATTATATCCACTCTACTTCCATCTATTAAATTAGCTAATTTTTTTCCCTCTTTAACAGGACACATTTTATCACCAGTAGCAAGTATTGATAAGGTAGGTATTTTGATCTTTTTTGCTGCTTCAAAACCATTTTTATAATTATCACAAGCTCTAAAATCTACACCCAACGTATCTTTTATAGTTCTAGATTTAGCTAACATGCCACCTGTATTTATATGATATAATCCTGGAACAGGGTGACCACCAAAGTGACCCGCTGGACCATGAGCCCAATCCATCATCAAATCAACAGCTTTTGGATCATTATTTTCTGCTAGATTTAATAATTCAGGATTCATTGGTATTGCTCCAGCTCCTCCCATTAAGCTTAATGTTTTAATTTTTTCAGGATACCGTGCAGAGCATTCAATGGTCACCAAGCATCCTTGTGAATGTCCAACCAAAGAAGCTTCCTTAAAACCAACAGCGTCTATTACTTTACTGACCCAATTAGCCATCTCCTCAATAGATTTTAAACTTTCACCTCCGGATAAGCCGTGGCCTGGCATGTCTAAAGCTAAACAGGAGTAACCATGAAATGCAAAATATCTTGTTTGCAAAACCCAAGTCATATGGGTTAGACCACTTCCATGAACAAAAATTATCAAAGGTTTGGTCTTATCGAATGGTCTGCCACCAGTGGAAGCATAAACTTCATGATTATCTACTTTAAACTTCATTGATTTGATACAAGTCTTGGTTTTCTTGCAGCTCTAAAACCAATTTCAAAATCATTTTTAATATCATCTATATCCTCAATACCTACAGATAATCTTATCATGTCATGAGATAAACCTGCAAATTTTAATGTAGCTTCATCCATTTGTGAATGAGTACCAGAAGCTGGATGAATAACTAAAGTTCTAGTATCACCAACATTAGCTAAGTGTGAAGCAAGCTTAACATTATTAATAAATGCAACTCCTGCATCTTTACCACCCTTTATTCCAAATGCTATCATAGATCCACGACCATTAGGCAGCAGTTTCTTTGCCAATTCATGATCTGGGTGATCGGGAACACTTGGATGTGAAACCCAAGCTACACTCTCATGATTTGATAAATATTTAACCATCTCTTCAGCATTTGAACAATGTTTTTTCATTCTTACTGATAGAGTTTCGATACCTTGTAGCACATTCCAAGCATTTTGAGGACTTAAACAAGGACCAAAATCTCTCATACCCTCAGCTCTTGCTTTCATAGTAAAAGCAGTAGGACCAAATTCTTCAGCGAAAGATAATCCATGGTAACCTTCATAGGGTTGGGTCATTGTTGGAAATTTATCATTTTGCATCCAATCAAATTTTCCACCTTCTACTATTATACCCGCCATAGATGAACCATGTCCCGCCATCCATTTGGTTAATGAATGAATTACTATGTCTGCTCCGTGTTCAAAAGGTTTACATAAATATGGTGTTTGATACGTTGCATCCACCATTAATGGTATCCCTGCTTCATGAGCGATTTTAGCAATTTCTGGCATATTCATAAGTTCGTTACCTGGATTACCCACAAGTTCCCCAAAAATACCTTTTGTATTTTTCTGAATTGCCTTTTTGAATCCTTCTGTATCTCTTGGTTTAACAAAAGTACATTTAATTCCAAATTTTGGCAGTGTTAGTCTAAATAAATTAACTGTTCCTCCATATAATTGAGATGAAACAACTAAATGATCTCCAGCTTCACATAAAGTCATCACAGCTAAAAAAATCGCACTCATGCCAGAAGATGTAGCCAGTGCTGCAGTTCCACCTTCAAGAGAAGCAACTCTCTCCTCTAAAACAGCTACAGTTGGATTTGAAATTCTACTATAAATATGTCCACCTCTTTCTAAATTAAAAAGAGCAGCTGCATGATCAACATCATCAAATAAATAAGAGGTTGTTTGATATATGGGAACTTGTCTTGATCCAGCATTTTTATGTGGCTGATACCCAGCATGTAAACTCAACGTATCAAATTTGTAAGTTTTAGGACTTATGCCTTTATTGTCTTTATCACTCATTAATATCCTCTTTATATATGTTAATTAGTTAATTTAATTTCTTAGAAGCTAAATATCATTAATTAGTATCAATATTAATATAATTTGACAACATTAGCTTTTATAAGTATTAATCCCGCATCAATGACAAAATTTGTTAA
>MDTB01218419.1_pt1 | contig 10048 bp, 8 predicted proteins | sample 811161 | NCBI WGS metagenome assembly MDTB01 (sample SAMN05326650, study PRJNA326480) | marine metagenome | isolation source: seawater | place: Mediterranean Sea | collected 2009
GCCTTGTCCAATCGCCATCCCAAGCGACATGTTCCGCGATTGCGGACCGTTACATGTCAATGTGAGGTCACCAAGACCGGAAAGCCCCATCATGGTCTCAAATTTAGCGCCTTTGGCGAGGCCCAACCGAACCATTTCCGCCAGACCGCGGGTGATTAAAGCCGCTCGCGCGTTGTCGCCGAACTCCTTGCCGGCTACAATTCCAGAAGCGATGGCCAGGACATTTTTAACCGAGCCACCAATTTCAGCGCCGACCGGATCGTCAGATAGATAAGGGCGAAATCTTTCGCCGCCAAGGAGTTCGATCAGGCGCTTTCCGATTGCAGGGTCCGAGCAAGCTAAGGTCACGGCAGTCGGCAGGCCGCCCGCAACTTCTCGCGCGAATGTGGGACCTGACAAGACCGCAATGGGCTGTCCGCCCGCCGATTCTTGGACGACCTCCGTCATCAACGCGCAAGTTCCTTGTTCGACACCTTTCGCACAAATTACCAGCGGTACATTTTTGGGAAGGCCTGGTTTAAGCTCCTCCACCACTTGGCGTAAAAACTGGGATGGTACGACGAGCAAGATCGCATCCGCATTGGCGGCCGAAGTGGCTAGGTCGACTGTCGCGACGATGTCGTGCTCAATGGGGATGTCGGGTAGAAAAATTGGATTGCCGAGATTGGCATTGATCGATTCCACGACTTCCGGTTCGCGGACCCACATGACGGCTTCATGGCCGGCGCGGCGGACGATGCACGCGAGGGCCGTACCCCACGCGCCGCCACCGATGACAGAAATTGTCGACATAGCTTAGCCTTGTCCCGGCACGACCAATTCGTCAAGCGGCCACCGAGGTCGGGGCGCGAAGGCGAATGTGTCTTGGAGACCGACATTGAGGCGCTCTATACCTGCCCAGGCAACCATAGCGCCATTGTCGGTGCAAAGCGCTGGTGGCGGTGCGACGAATTGCAATCCAGCTTTCGCGGCGGTTTCCTCAAGAGAGACGCGCAAGGTGAAATTTGATGCGACGCCCCCAGCAGCGACCAAGGTATTTCCGTCCAGATAATCAGCTTTGAAGCGTTGGATCGCATTTGTGGTGCGGTCGGAAACGACGTCTGCCGCCGCCAATTGAAATGACGCGGCAATATTGGCAACCGTAGCAGGAGCATCGAGATCGGTGTCCGGTTTCTCCGCCAACCTCCGAACCGCTGTCTTGAGGCCAGAGAACGAAAAATCACAATTTGGGCGTCCCTTCATCGGACGCGGTAATCGATAGGTTAGCGGATCACCTTCGCTGGCGATGTTCTCAATTGAAGGGCCACCCGGATAGGGGAGACCCAGCAATGCGGCAGTTTTATCGAACGCTTCGCCGATGGCGTCGTCGATTGTAGCGCCATAAATCGTGTGTCGATTAGGTCCGGCAACAGCGACAAATTGGCTGTGTCCGCCAGATACCAATAAGGCCAAATAGGGGAATGCGATATTATTCGTAAGGCGCGGCGTGAGCGCATGGGCTTCCATATGATTGATGGCGATAAACCGTAATTTGTGCACAAGTGCGATGGACTTTGCTGCCATTAACCCAATTGTCACACCGCCAATTAAACCAGGGCCTGCTGTCGCCGCAACGCCATCGAGGTCTGAAAATTTCACACCGGCATTGTCTAACGCGGAACGTATAATTCCCGGCAGATGCTGCAGATGACTGCGGGCGGCAATTTCGGGGACGACACCGCCGTATGGACGGTGTTCATCAAGCTGCGATAGAATTCTATTGGAAAGAATTCGGCGGTCGTCTGCGACGATTGCGACGGCTGTTTCGTCGCATGATGTTTCGATGCCCATTACTAACATAATGCTCTAGCTTGTATGAGGTGATGTCCGAAGGTGCAAATTTCTTTCGGTATTGTCCTTGAAACTATAAATATGTGAAATGAATATGAATGACGAGAGGATCTTAAGGCTTGGAACGCGCGGCTCACCCCTGGCATTGATTCAAGCAGAGTTGGTGCGAGATTGTTTGATAGCGGCTCATGCGGATTTAGCGGTAGAAATTGTGGTCATTTCAACGACCGGAGACCGCATTCAGGACCGGACGCTGGCGGCGATTGGCGGAAAAGGTCTGTTCACCAAGGAAATCGAGCAAGCGCTATTTGAAGAAAGAGTGGATATTGCTGTTCATTCGGCGAAGGATATGCCCACCGAATTTCCAGCTGGTTTGGTTTTGGGCTCGATCCTCACGCGCGAGGATTCACGAGATGCGCTGATATCGCGAGATGGTCAGGATCTGGATAATCTGCCGTCGGGAAGTGTCATCGGTACAGCTTCCTTACGCCGCCAGGCCCAGATATTGGCGCGGCGACCGGACCTGACCGTGATTCCATTTCGGGGTAATGTGCAGACGCGACTACGAAAGTTAAAAGATGGCGAGGCTGACGCTACAATTTTGGCAATGGCGGGTCTCAATAGGCTCGAGAACACCGGATTCGTCTCTGAATTACTGGATACGGACAAGCTTTTACCCGCTGTGGGGCAAGGTGCGATCGCGCTGGAGATACGAGAGGCCGATGTTGATACCTTTGATTTATCCCAGGTTCTCAACGACGAGGTGACGGCGGCAGAGGTGACGGCGGAAAGGGCGGTTCTCGCGGAACTCGACGGGTCCTGCCGCACGCCCATTGCGGGGCTAGCGGAGGAGGATGCGGGCATTATCCATTTGCGGGCGCTTGTGGCCAAACCGGATGGATCAGTTGTTCATGCGACGGAGCGTCGAGGGCAAATTTCTGATGCTTTAGAGATGGGAATAGACGCCGGGCAGGAATTAAAATCGACGGCTGGACCTGACTTCTTGCCATGACTCCAGACTCCAGACCGCGCTGTGTGTTGAATACGCGGCCGTTGGAAGATTCTGCGGAACTGAATGAGCGATTGTTGCAGCTCGGTATGACTGTAGTCTCCGAGCCCTTATTGCAGATTTCGTTCTTTAATGAGTTGGCTCCTGGGCTGAAGAAGTTCAAAGCGCTAATTTTCACCTCCAGGAACGGCGCGAGGGCCTTTGGGCGTGTTTCCGCGCAACGCGACATACCGGTATTTGCGGTTGGCGACAGTACCGCCCGGTTTGCACAGGAAGCAGGTTTCCAGCAGGTGCTCAGTGCTGACGGTAATGTGGAGTCTCTTACCGCTCTGGTAGCGCGAACAATTGAACCCTTATCGGGCCCGCTTCTACATGTGGCTGGTAGCGTCACAGCAGGCAATCTGAGCGGAGAGCTGCAACCTTTAGGTTACGAGATCGTTAGAGAGGTGATGTACGAATCGCGAATATCTGAAGAGTTGAGTACGCGTACAGCTCAAATGATTCGGGATGGAGCGATCGATTGTATTGCGTTATTCTCTCCTAGAACGGCGCGTACGTTTGCTAGGCTGGCGGAATACTCGGGTATCCTTGATTGTTGCAGGGATATGTCTGTTGTGTGTCTTAGTCCTGCAGTGGCCGCAGCAGTTAATGGAATACCATGGCGCCAAGTTTTGATTGCAAGTGAACCAAAATTTGAAGCGTTGATGCAGTTGTTTGGCGAATTAGAGGCCGAGTATGGAACAAGATCACGATTCCGGTAGTGGTGAGCGTACGTTTGCGAATGCGGAAGAAATCATACAGGCGCTTGGTGGAATTCGTCCTGCCGCCGCGAAGCTTGGTGTTCCGGTCACCACTGTCCAAGGCTGGAAAACACGCGGGCGTATTCCCGAGAACAGACATGTGGAAATCGAACGTACACTAACGGGGTTGGGCATCAGCGTTACGGGAGAAGCTTTGGTCGTCGGAAAGGATAAGTTTTCCGAAAGCTCAGAGATGCCTGATAGGGTGGACTTAACGGAGGGAAGAGAGGAAGACAACGGCTCGTCGGTCGATCCAATTCCGGAAGTGAACGTAAGCGACAAAAAATCAAATACAGTTGCCGGTCCCCGGAGTAGTAGCGGCACATTTGCCGGTATAGCGATGGTGCTGTCGTTATTAGCACTGCTCGTAGTTGGCGTGAGTGTATTTCGGCCTGGCAGTTTCCCCGCACTGCGGCCTGTCAATCTGGAGCATGTCTATGGGCGTTTGGATGAATTTGAGAAGAGAGCCTTCCAAAAGCTCGACGCAAATTCTCGCGCGCTGGCCGAAAATGCTGCCAATCGCGAGGCACTCGAGCAGAGAATTGAAGATATCAATCTTCGAATCGAAGCGATCGCGGGAAATTTATCCACAGTTGGTAAGAGTGATCATTCGGCCGAAATTGCGCAATTGCGAGAGAGCATAACTGAAATTGGGACCGGGGCTTTGGCGACAAAGAGCCAATTTAGTGAAGTGTTCTCGAAAGAGGCCTCAAAAATAGAGACAACCGTAGCCGACCTGAAATCGCAGTTTGAGAATGTAAACACGAGGATCGCGGCGCTTCAATCAGTACAAAAGAAGGCCAATGAGAAGATTTCGAAAGCAAACTCTTGGCGGAGCGGAACGGCTAGCGTTGACGTTGCCTTGCTTGTTGCGGTGGGACAACTGGAAGCCGCGGTACAGTCGGGATTGAACATTGAAAATGCGTTGGAACGCTTGCGAAGTATTGCATCTCAAGATTTGGGAGTTACCGCAGCCCTCAATGATTTCGGAGTTGTTGTGACACAAGAATTAGCCACAAGCGCCGAGCTAAATCAGGAGTTTAGGCAAATTCGATCCGTCCTAGCGGCAGGGCGTCCTCCAGCGGAGGGTTGGGGTTTGGCGGACGGAGCGTGGGCACAGCTAAAGGCTGCTGTTGGACTGAGACGAATTGGTGACGAGAGTAGTTCGCCGATAACACTAGCGGAAAGAGCCCTCGCGAATGGTGATTTGAGCACAGCGATTGAAGTTACTAAAGGCTATGGTTCGGAAGTTGATTCTTGGCGAAAGAAGTTAGGCGTGCGCTTGCATTTGGAAAAAAACCTGATGCGTCTCCATGAGATTGTTGTTGGACGATCCGATTCCGCGATAGAGAATTCCGCGGCAGCCCCGAAGAAAAGGGTGACGCAATGATTCGATCGGCATTCTTTTTTCTGCAATTGATACTGCTGGTACTAGCCAGTGTTTGGCTCGCGAATGAACCGGGAACAGTGACAATCGTTTGGCGTGATTGGCGGATTGATCCACCGATAGGAATTCTGGTTCTGATTGTCGTTTTGTTGGCGTTGGTGACGGCAATTTCCTATCGTATTTGGAGATACTTACGTCAAGCGCCCAGCAGGTTACTTTCCTCCCACCATCTAAATCGCGAGCGGAAAGGATACCGCGAATTAACGCAAGGCATGATATCGCTCGCGGCCGGCGATGCCGCTGGTGCGTTACGGCATGCTAACCGAGCCGATACTTTGTTGGGAGCGTCCGTCGCGGGCCACCTTCTGATTGCTCAAGCGGCGGCGTTACAGGGGAAAACAGCTCTCGCGAAGGAGCATTTTCAAGTAATTCAGCAGGAGGGCGACGCTGGATTGGCGGGGCTGCGCGGATTGCTTGAACAAGCGATGGTTGAGGGAGATAAAGCGGAAGCTCTGCGGTTGGGGGAAAAAATAAGGGAGTTAAAACCCGACGCTGCGTGGATTTTACCTCAACTCTTCGATCTTCAAGTTACAGCGCTTGATTGGGTTTCTGGCGATAAAACGATGACCGAAGCCATCAGACGCAATGCGGTTCCATCGGAAGAGGGAAAGAAAAACCGCGCTTTAGTGCTCTATGAACGGGGAAGGTCGGCTTCCGACTTGGGCGATACGGAAGCCGCGATAGGATTTATGAGAGAAGCCTATGACCTCGATCCGTTACTTGTCTCATCGTCAATCGAATACGCTCGCTTGCTCAATGCGGACGGAAAGAAGCGACGTGCGGTCCGGGTATTGGAGCAAACGTGGGCGCGCACCAACTATCCTGGTGTCGCCCACGAATATGCTGCAGTGGGGGCTTCCGACTTACCAGTTGATAGGTTTAAGGCGCTTAAGAAGCTGATTGCTCATGGCGATACCGATGGTGCTTTGTTGTTGGCGGAGTATGCATTTAAAGCCCAATTGTGGGGCGAAGCGAGGCGACACCTTAGCTTGATACTACAGGACCGGCCGACAACTTCCTCCTATCTTCTTCTGGCGAAAATCGAGGAAGGCGAAAACGGCAATACTGAGGCTGCGGATACCTGGCGTAGATCGGCGGCGACTGCCGCTGCTGATAAAACATGGATTTGCGAAGGCTGCGGGTCGCATGCAGATCAGTGGACCACAACTTGTGAAAATTGCGGAGCGTTTGGCGATCTGCGATGGAAGGCGCCGCAATCGGCGACGCCTCGTGGTCAAATTGAATATTTGGGTTCAGTCCCGCTTCTCGCAAACGCCCGAGGTTAAGATTCAACGTTGGAATTTAGATTTAGCGCGAAAGGCGCGGCGGTATTTGTGCCATGCAGTTCGTACATTTCTACTAATCTGTGCGTGGTGTTTTGGCGCGGCGGCCGTGCGATAAGCGGCGATACCGTTTTTCATATAGTTCTTCCAAAGCTTTAAATCACCAGCGACCTTGTTTTTGTCGACTGAAGCCCGGGTAACGGATTCAAGGCTGGTATATTCATGCTCTGGGATGGGGCAGTTGTAAACGCGGCTAATTTTCTCGAAATGTTGGAGTCGTGAAGTCAGACTCTTTAAAAAAGATAAGCCTCCTGAACCAGCTGGCGACAGCGTTCGCGGTGCTCACTCCTCATTAAATGAAATATCTAAGCACAAAAAGACAAAATGTCCATATTTAAAACTAAATAACTTAACTCTCATCTTTCTAAATCGAATTTTTTTGATTCTCCCCCTCAGAACCCACTAATAAAAAGTCCGTCGTGACGCTATAAAGCCGTGCCATGCGCACTAGGAGCCAAAATGGGGGCTCTCTCAAACCTTCCTCATATTTCATATAGCGGTGATATAAAATGTCTAAGCGTGCTGCTGTTTGCTTGGGCTCCCATCCACGGGCTTGCCTAAGGCTGCGCAATCGAGTGCCAAATCCTCGGCGGATAATTTCTGCACTTGGTGGATCATTTTTAGCCATGAACAAGACAGCAACATGATTTGAGTTGAAAGGCAATGGATGAGTGGAGACAAAATGGCTGTTAATATAAAGACGGTTTGGCGATGTAAAATGTCCAAGTTCAGCGGTGTATTGCTGTGTGAAGGGAGCAAATCGGCCCTATCTCAAAGTATCCCTCATCTTCTTTAATTAAGCACACTATTTTCGCCCCTCCCCATTAGACGAAGCGCGTTTAAGAACAGAAGAATTGCTGAATGTGCCATTTGGTGGCGTTCGTTGTTGGACATGATGCGAGGAAATTGTGCAGCAGCTGGGACCTATGTGTATTGGTCGTGGTCGTCTGATTCTCATAGGCGATAAATTCATCGGATTATTTGCAAGGAAACAAACAGTATGGCGTCCCACAAAAAGTGAAATTGTGTCAAAACAACCCGGCCGAACCAAATAGCGATTCCCGGTTCTTCCCTGAGATGGCAGCATGATCCCGTTCAAATCGACTATATTTCAGAAAAAGAAAATACGATCAGAAAGCGTGCTCGAGTCAATTCCCACAATCCGCTGGAGACATACCTTCGGCGTAAAATCATAGACTACAAACGAAAGGCGGCTGGTGAAATGCTAGGCGATTATGGCAATCGGCTGTGATCAAACCGAGAGTAAACGGTTGTTATGAGGAATATGTAGATACTGGGCATTCCGGAAACGGTACCGCGGACTGGAAAATCAAAGCATATAAACTGTGACGGTAAGCAATGGCGACCTTAGGGTGGATTGCAGCGAAGGAAGCAACGTTGGTCTATTGTACGGAAGAACTGGTAAGAGGTGCTGCGCAGATACAGATTATGCGTCGGGGGCTCGATGTTCTTGTGAAACGCGTCGGCGTGTAATTTAAATACAGACAAATAGTCTTTGCGTATGAGTTTACACCAATCTTGAAAAGTTTGGTTGGGAAGCGAGCAACGTGTTCCGACGGTATAACGGAAAATTCAAATAATGTTTCGATTTCGGTATGAAAAACACAAGCGGGAACCCGGACAAGCCGTGGGTTTTCTCTATGTTAGTAATCTGGCCAGAACATACAAAGAACTAAATTCCGAGTCGCGGGTGAATATTCTTTTTATGTTCTGTATTTGTTTCATTTTTGTACCTGCCGCCCAGGCGACAGCTGTAGACAAAACGGATAATATTTTAAGTTAAAAATATGCGAATACTATAATGCTCAAAGATATAATCGGTATATGGTACTCAATTTCTGGATACTCTAAATAATTAGTGATAAAATCTATTTCCATGACTGCGCAACAGTTATCTTCAATTTGGTATGGGTTTAAATACATCATGCCGACCGTGAACATTCTCAAAACTTAATTCCTTTTTACAAATTAATGTAAGGATACTTGAGCCAAATGTGTCTTGCTCCCTCTCCCCCGCCCCCAACTCCTGAGCCGGAGGATCCGCAAGTTCAAGATGCTGCTACAGACGAGCGCCGTCGCCAGCGATTGGCTGCAGGGCGGGAATCTACCATTCGAACCTCCGGTCTGGGCGCGAGCGGTAGTGCGCCAACCCAACGGAAGACATTGCTGGGTCAATAGCTGGTAAGGAGGCGATGACGATGCCCGACGTGCAAGAATGAGTTGCGCGATACGAGCGTTTGCGAAACGACCGTGCTGCCTGGGATGAGCATTGGCAGGAGACAGCGGAGCGGGTTTTGCCTCGAGCAGCTGAATTTACGATGCGCAATCAGGCTGGATTGAAATTAACTCAAAAAACATTTGATTCAACGGCCCAGCTGGCGCTTTCGCCTCGCGGGCGATAGGAGCAGGCAAATCTATATTATTAAACACTGGAGTATACGCGAGTTTCATGTCTGCTCCTCCTTGCTTGGCAATTTGATGTTTGTCGGTATAACACTAGCTGCGCTTTAGCCGACGTTGTTTCTTATTTTGTGCGGAATTCTATGCCTATTCGCTGTTTGGTTTGCGCCAAAAATTTGGCGTGGTTTCTCAGCTGTCTTTGGGCAAATTTTGGGTTTCGAAAGCGAAAAGAAGAGCAAGTTGAAGGCTCGAGTGCGAAAGGGTTTGATTTAGCGAGGCCGTTTTATTGCTAGCTAGGACATCTTGTTGACGATCCTTTGGTCTATTTCCCTGGGTGTGTTCAGGCGAGTTTTAGAGATCGATTAGAATATTGCCGAATTCGTCCAAGGACGCTTTTGCATTTGGCGGCACGAGGCAGGTCGCATCATATTCTTCGATAATTAAAGGGCCGGACATGGTTTTCTCTAGATCTGACCGATGCAAGACCAGGGTTTCAATCCAACCGGTATCTCGACCGAAATAGGCCTGTCGGTTTGGTAGTTTGCCTTGGGGACCTATTCGTTCGACAGTCACCTTTTTGGGTACTCGCGATTGATTGGGTATTCCCATACCGATTAATTGGGCGTTGACCAATTCAACTGGTTCCTCCGGTCCCGCACGATGGCCGTATGTGCGCTCGTGTTCCTGCCCAAACAAATCTTCCAATTGGGCAATTTTCTCCGTGTCGAAGGATCCGTTCGGAGCGGGGACGGTCAGTTCAAAAATTTGTCCCTTGTAATGCATATTCGCGGCTCGGCGAAACCGCATCTGTGTTTCGTTAAATCCATCAATCCGCAACTGTTCGCGTGCTTGGTTTTCAAGCGTGCTCCAGACTTCAGTTAGAAGGTTCGGGTCCATATCACGAACGACCCGTTGGACCGTGCGCGAATAGTGATGTTCGATATCCGCATAGAGCAAGCCAAACGAGCTGAAGAGTCCCGGGGATGGGGGCACTACAATGTGTTTCATTTGTAATTCGCGTGCCATCCCAGCAGCGAAGAGGGGACCGTTGCCTCCAAACGGTAGCATCGCGTATCGCCGAGGGTCACGACCGCGTTCAGAAGACACTGATCTGATTGCCCTGATCATGTTTGAAATGACGATTTGATGTGCGCCATACGCGGCATGCTCAACCGATAGCCCCATGGGCTTGGCGATA
>MDTB01066920.1_pt1 | contig 10047 bp, 6 predicted proteins | sample 811161 | NCBI WGS metagenome assembly MDTB01 (sample SAMN05326650, study PRJNA326480) | marine metagenome | isolation source: seawater | place: Mediterranean Sea | collected 2009
ATATTTATAATAATTTATTAATTACTTGTTAATCAATGAAATTAAGAAAAGAATTCGATAGCATTGGCTCAATAAATGTTCCTAGTGACAAATATTGGGGAGCTTCAACACAAAGATCAAAAAAATATTTTGATATAGGTGAGTTTTTAGTCAGACCAGTTTTAATTAGATCAATTGCTATAATTAAAAAAGCTGCCGCAATAGTTCATGGTAAGGAAAAACAAATCTTACCTCAAATTTCAAAAGCTATCATAAAAGCATCCAATGAAGTTATATCTGGTAAATTAGATGAGCATTTTCCTTTAAAAGTTTGGCAAACAGGATCTGGTACTCAAACAAATATGAACGTTAATGAAGTTATAGCAAACAGAGCAATTGAAATTTTAGGTGGTAAAAAAGGTTCCAAAAAACCTGTACACCCTAATGATCATGTCAATAAATCTCAATCTACTAATGATGTTTTTCCTACTGCGATGCATATTGCTATTGCAAGTGAAACTAAAAATAAACTATTACCATCTTTAGAATTATTAAATAAAGAATTAAAAAAGAAAGTTTCTCAATTTAGGAATATAGTTAAAGTTGGAAGAACTCATCTTCAAGATGCAACTCCTTTATCTTTAGGACAAGAATTTTCAGGATATCAATCACAATTAGATAACTGTATTTTTAGAATTAAAAATGCCTTAAATGAAATTTATTTTCTTGCACAAGGTGGTACGGCAGTTGGAACTGGAATTAATAGTAAAAAAGGTTTTGATAAAAAGGTTATCAATGAAATTAAAAAGATTACTAAAGTTCCTTTTAAACCAACTAAAAATAAATTTGCAGCTTTGGCGGCACATGATGAAATTGTAAATTTTTCAGGTACTTTAAATACTACTGCAGTTTGTTTAATGAAAATTGCCAATGATATTAGATTTCTAGGATCTGGCCCAAGGGCAGGATATGGTGAAATTATTTTACCAGCTAATGAACCTGGTTCATCAATTATGCCAGGCAAAGTAAACCCTACCCAATCAGAAGCAGTTACGATGGTTTGTGTAAAAGTTATTGGCAATCATAATGGAATTACTATGGCAGGTTCACATGGACATTTTGAATTAAATGTTTTTAAACCATTAATTGCACATAATATATTACAATCAATTGACCTGCTATCAGACAGTACTAAAAGTTTCTCTCTTCACTGTGTAAAGGGTATTAAAGCTGATAAAGTTAAAATTAAGAAGTTTTTAGATAATTCATTAATGCTAGTAACAGCTTTGGCTCCTCATATTGGATATGACAATTCATCAAAAATCGCAAAGAGAGCACTTAAAAATAATACCTCACTTAAAGAGGAAGCCTTAAAAAGTGGATTAATAAATGAGAAAGACTTTGATAAAATTGTTGATCCAAAAAAAATGATTCATCCAGCGTAAGTAGCAAAAAAATTATTTACAAAATTTTTAAATTTTATTTTATTAAAAATTCTATTTTCACTTAAATTAAAATTTGAAATATATTTATCTAATTTAGAGTTTTGGACATTATCAACTTTAATATTGTCAAAAGTTATTTTTTGTGTGTTTAAGTTGTATAAAAAATCAATTTTAATTTGATTAATTTTTTTTCTATTAGTTTTAGGTATCTGAAACGATTTATAAAATTTATCTATTTCTTTAAAATTCAGAATAAAGCTTCCAGTTAGGAAAATTTGATTTTTTTCGTTACTTAATAAACTCTCTTTAAGAACAACTTTAAGATTATCTTTCCACATTATAGTAGAATTTGAAAAACCAATATTACCCTCATCAATTACAATTTTTAAATATAAACTATTAAGTTTGTCTATGTTTGTAATGTTCATAACATTTAAGTCTATATTTAAATTAATATTTTTATTGTTAAGGAAACCTGATTTTGTTAAATCAATTAAAAAAGAGTTGTCTTTAAATAAATTTTTTAAACTTAAACTATCATAATTAAATTTTGCATTAATATAAAAAGGTTTAAAATCTATAACACCTCTATAGTTGTTTTTTAAGTCTTTTGAATAAAAATCTAATGAATCATTTTTAATTTGGTACTCGAAAGAAGTACTTTTATTTACGAACGAAATGTTTGTAGAGCCATTTTTAGTCTGTTTGTTATAGTATAAATCATTTTCGATATTGAGTCTGATTTTTTTTGAAATAAATTTTGTTATAATCTTTTTATTAAGCTTATCTTTTCTTATCTCAAATTTAAAAGGAACATTAAAGATCTCATTCTTTAAAATAAGAACATTTTCTGAATTTTTTTGATCATAAAAAAAACTACTATTTCTTATCTTGTTTATAAAAAGAACATCATTGTCGTTATTTTTAAAAAAAATATTTCCATTACTTATTAAAACCTTATTTTCGTTCGGCTCTGTATCAAGGAATTTTAAAAAAAAAGTAAAATCATTAGATTTAATATTAAATTCTATGTTTTTGAATACTAAATTTTTAATTTCAATTTTATTAAAATTAAAAAACTTATTTAACGCAAAATAAACTTTAAAATTTTTAGCAATAGCTATTTCTTCTTCCTCTCCAATTAAAGATAAATTTTCTGCTACAAAATGTGGCTTAGGTAATAATCTGTATTTAATTTTACTATTAAATTTAATATTGATATCGTATTTATTAATTATTTGATCCTTAATTTGAGATTTAATAATGTTTTTATTATAAAGTGTTGGTATTAATAAGTAGATTAGTGTCAAGATAGCTAATATACCTGAAGCAAAGAACACTCTATTATAAGGACTAAATTTAAATTTTTTTATATCTTTAATAAAAGATTTTAATTTACTAAAATAACTTTCTAACGACTCATTTATTAATAAAAGTTGTTTTTGAAGTTTTTGTTTGCTCATAAAGTAAGCTGAACTTATAAATAAATATTTGAAATGGTAAACTCTGATTTTTTAAAAAATTTGAATAAATCTCAAAAAGAGGCCGTAAAATTTCTTAATGGTCCTCTATTAATTGTAGCTGGAGCTGGTTCTGGAAAAACTAAAGTTTTAACAACACGCATTGCTAATATTATCCACGAAAAAAAAGCTTTTCCAAATCAAATTTTAGCTGTGACATTTACAAACAAAGCAGCAAAAGAAATGCAAGTGAGAGTGAGTAAAATACTTGGTTCGACTGCTACTGGACTTTCTTGGTTAGGAACATTTCACTCAATATGTGCGAAGATTTTAAGAAAACATGCTTCAGCTATAAATCTACAATCAAATTTTACAATTATTGATACTGATGATCAAATCAGATTAATTAAGAACATATGTAAAGCAGAAAATATTGATGTCAAAAAGTTAGCACCAAGATATATACTTGCAATTATTGATCGTTGGAAAAATAAGGGATGTTATCCAGATGAAGTAGTAATAAATTCAAAAGATATTTATGAGAAAAATATCCTACCAATTTATAAAATTTATCAAAAAAAATTAATTGACCTTAACTCATGTGATTTTGGTGATTTGATCTTGCATACCGTTAAAATTTTTGAAAAACATTTAGATATAAGAGAAATTTATTCAAAAAATTTTAGATATATCCTTGTAGATGAATACCAAGATACAAATTTCATTCAAAGTAAATGGCTCAACTTGTTAGTTAATAAAAATGAAAATATTTGTTGTGTCGGTGATGATGATCAATCAATCTATAGCTGGAGGGGTGCAGAAATTAAAAATTTTTTAGAATTTGATCAAGTATTTAAAAATACTAAAGTTATTAGACTAGAAGAAAATTATAGATCTACTGAAAATATATTATCGGTTGCCTCTGAACTTATTTCAAATAATAAAAATAGAGTTGGTAAAACTCTTAAGACAACAATGGAAGAAGGGGATTTAGTAAAATTATACTGTTTTAAGAATGGAAAAGATGAAGCGACGGGAATCTCGGATGAAATTGAAAAAATTAAAAAAAAATGCTCATACAATAATATTGCTATATTAGTAAGAGCAATATTTCAAACCAGAGAGTTTGAAGAAAGATTTTTAAAAATAGGTATACCCTATAGAATTTTAGGAGGAACAAAATTTTATGAAAGAGCAGAAATTAAGGATTGTATAGCTTACTTAAGACTTATTAATCAAAAAAAAGATGACCTTGCTTTTGAAAGAATTGTAAACAATCCCAAACGCTCAATTGGTGACAGTACTGTTAAATCAATACATTTATATTCTAAGAATAATACAGTTTGTCTAGAAGTTGCTTCTAGAAAAATGATAGAGAATAACTTGATAAAACCTAAAGCAAAGATTGGATTAATTATGTTTTTGGATCTGGTTACAAAATGGAGAAATGATTTAGAAGTAAAGACAGTGAGTCATATAAAATTACTACAGAATATTTTAGATGAGTCAGGATATTCATCAATGCTTAAAAATAAAAAAGATTTAGATAATGAGAATAGATTAGAAAATATAAAAGAACTATTAAACGCAATGAAAGAATTTGATAATTTAGAAAGTTTTTTAGAGCATGTTTCTTTAGCAACCTCTGTGGATCAAGAATGGGAGGGTGAAAAAATTAATATGATGACCATGCATGCTGCAAAAGGTTTAGAATTTGAAACTATTTTTTTACCTGGATGGGAAGAAGGACTTTTTCCTCATCAAAAATCTATTGAAGAAAAAGGTCAAAACGGATTAGAAGAGGAAAGAAGGCTAGCTTATGTAGGAATTACCAGGGCAAAAAAAAGAGTAATAATTTCCTTTTCAATGAATAGGTTTTATCAAGGTGATTGGATTGAAAGCATGGCGTCAAGATTTATAGAAGAACTTCCAGAAAAATATTTAGAAAAAAATTCAATTTTCGATGAAGATAAATATATAGATGATGAATTTGAATTTAATCAAGATATTGATATGGAGGATAATGTTAGAAGTCCAGGATGGATAAGATATCAAAAAAGAATTAAATGACAAATAAGGTACTCTCAAAATTGAAGGAATATTTAAATATTTATAAAATAGATGGCTACATTGTTCCAAAAAATGATGCTTATTTTTCTGAATATTCTAGTCCTGATAGATTAAAAATTATTTCAAATTTCACAGGTTCAGCAGGATACGCAATTATTTTAAAAAAGAAAAATTATTTATTTGTCGATGGGAGATACACAATTCAAGCAAAGATTGAGTCTGGTAATAAATTTAAAATAATCGAAATCCCAAATTCATCCCCAAAAAATCTTATGCCAAAAAATAAAAAAAAACTTACTTTAGGATTCGATCCTCAATTATTCACAAATTTAATTATAAAAAAAAATTTTGGAAATCATTTTAAATTATTATCAATATCAGAAAATTTAATCGATAAATCTTTATATACAGATAATAAAAATCTTATAATTCCTTTTTATAACTTAAATAAAAGAATAACTGGAGAAACTGTTGATTCTAAAGTCAATAAGTTAATAAGATATATTACTTCTTGTAAAATTGACAATATATTCATAAGCGCTCCTGAGAATGTTGCGTGGTTATTAAATTTAAGAGGTCATGATAATCCTCACAGTCCGATACCAAATTGTAAATTAGTTTTAACAAAAAAAAAGAAAATATTTTTCTTTTCTTGTCCAAAAAAATTGGGAAATATTAAAAAAATTAATGAATATAAAAAATTGAAATTTAGTAAATATCAAGATTTTACAGATATAATAAAAAATTTAAATGGTAAAAACTTTTGTATTGATCAATTAACTTGCTCCATATCTAATGAAAAGATAATTCAATCTTTTTTTAAAATAAAATCTCATATTGATCCATGTTATCATCTTAAATCAAAGAAAAATAAAATAGAGATTAAAAATATGGTTAATACACATATCTGTGATGGAGTGGCATTAACTAAATTTATTTACTGGATAAAAAAAATAAATAAAAAAAAAATTACAGAATTTGAAGCACAGAATAAGCTCGAAACTTTTAGAAAAAAAAATAAAAATTATTTATATTCAAGTTTTAACACGATAGCGGGTAGTGGTAGTAACGCAGCTATTGTTCATTATCGAGCTACCAAAAAAAATACAAAAAAGATTGATAAAAATGACATTTTCTTATGTGACTCTGGAGGGCAATATAGATACGGAACCACTGATGTAACTCGAACATTATGTTTTTCAAAACCAAAAAAAAATATAAAAGACGTCTTTACCAAAGTACTTAAAGGTCATATAGCAGTTGCTTGTACTAAAATTAATTTCAACAAAACTGGTAAATCAATTGATTTTAGAGCAAGAAAATATTTAAAAAAAGCTAATTTAGATTATGCGCATGGAACAGGTCATGGAGTGGGGTTTTTTCTTAATGTACATGAGGGTCCACAATCTATCTCTAAATACAATAAAGTTAAATTAACTGAGGGTATGATTTTAAGTAACGAGCCCGGATATTATAAAAAAGGAAAATTTGGTATTCGAATTGAGAATTTAATTTATGTTAAAAAATCAAATCATAATTTGTTTTTTGAAAATCTTACTCTTGCTCCAATCGATCATGACTTGATAGATTTTAAACAATTAACTGTTAGTGAAAAAAATTATTTATTTAGATATAATCTACAAGTTTACACAAAGTTAGCCCCATTTTTAAATAAAAATGAAAAAAAATGGTTAGCTTGTTTTATTTAACATTCCAAGCCACTCGGTTTGTTTTAGGATCTTAATTTTTAATATTTTTGCGGTTTCAACTTTTCGTTTCGTAGGCTTTTCGCCAATTATTAAATAATCCAATTTTTTGGATACATTGCTTACTATTGATCCTGAATTTTGTTCAATTAAGGATTTGGCCTCTGCTCTACTCATTCCATTTAGTTTTCCAGTCAGCATAAATGTTTTGTTTAGTAAAGATCCTTTTTTTTTAAATTCAATTGCATTATTGATTTTAAGAATTTTGATAAGTTCATTAGTTATCTTTACGTTTTCTAAATTTAGAAAAAAATTTCTAATTGAATTAATTTGAATTTCTCCTATCCCATCAATGTTCAATAGTTCGTTTAAATTTTCATTTTTTGAGAGTAAAATAAAATTTTTAGGTGATTTAGAATACCTAGAAATCAATTTAGCATTCTCTAATCCAATATGTCTGATACCAAGTGAATATATGAACCTTTCCAAAGAAATATTTTTTCTTACATTTATTGAGTATTTAAGATTAGCTACAGATTGTTTACCCCACCCATCCATTAACTCAATTTTCTTATAATTTAAGTTAAATATATCTTGAGGTAGTTTTATTAGATTTAGATACCAAAAATTTTCTACAATTTTTTTTCCTAAACCATCAATATTAAAAGCTTCTTTGGATACAAAATGTTTTATTTTTTCTATCGCAACTTTTTCACATCTAAATCCCTCACTCGAACATCTTCTAACTGCATCTTTTTTTTTAGTGAAAAAATTGAATTCTTTAATAGTTAATGATCCACATGATGGACATTTATTTGGAAAAATAAACTTATTAGATTTTTCTGGTCTTTTGTCTAAATCTACAGAGATTATGTGAGGAATTACATCACCTGCCCTCTCTATTACAACTGTATCACCTACTCTTATATCTTTTCTTAAAATTTCGTCTTCGTTATGTAGTGTTGCGTTGGAAACAACAACACCTCCTATGTTTATAGGTTTTATTTTCGCTACAGGTGTCAAAGCTCCAGTCCTCCCGACCTGAATATCTATATCAATTATCTTTGATATACCGTTATTTGCTGAAAATTTATGAGCTATTGCCCACCTCGGAGCATTTGCAATATTCCCTAATCTTTTTTGCATCTCAAAATTGTTAATTTTGTAAACTATTCCATCGATGTCAAAATCAAGCTCACTTCTTTTTTGTTCTATCTCATAATAGTTTGCCATTAAATTTTTTATACCTACAATTGTTTTATTTAATGGGTTAACTTTAAAACCCCATTGTTTTAATCTTTTAAGATAATCACTTTGACAATTAATTTTTAAACCTTTTTCGTAACCAAAGGTGTATGCAATAAACTTTAAAGGAATTTTTTTAGTTTCTTCAGAATTTTTTTGTCTTAATGAGCCGGAAGCAGCATTTCTTGGGTTCGCAAATTTTTCATTAAGTTTTTCAAAATCACTATTTTTAATAAATACCTCTCCTCTAATATCTATTTCTTTTGGAAAATCATCATTGGAAACAAATTCTGGAATGTCACTTATTGTTTTCAAATTAGAAGTAATATCTTCACCCTCTTTACCATCTCCTCTGGATAGCCCGACCATCAATTTTCCATTTTTATAGTTTAAAGAGGCCGAAATCCCATCAATTTTAGGTTCAGCACTATATTCAATTTTAAAATTATTTTTCTTATCCAAATAATTAAATATTTTTTTTTCAAAGTTTAATAAATCCCTTTCATCAAAAGCATTAGCTAATGAAAGCATCGGCTTTCTATGGGCAACTTTTCTAAAATTTCTTGATGGTTTAAAGCCTACTTTTGACATAGGTGAATTTTGATTTTTTAAAAAATTGTACTTTGTCTCTAATTCAATAATTTCCTTTTTTAGAATATCAAATTTAGCATCTGTAATTTCAGAGGTATTCTCATTATAATATCTTTTATTATAATGGTTAAGGGCTTTAGTTTTTTCCTTATATTTTTTTTTGATCGAATTTTTATTCATACTAATCAAAAAGACTTTTAAATTTTTTTATGACACCTTTCTTTTCTTTTTTAACGTTTTTAATCTTATTATTTTCATAATTTTTATTAAAAACTTTATAAGATTTCTTGTACCATTCGCTTGATTTATAATTATATCCCAAAAGCTTAGCATATTTTTGTGACTCTTCTGTAAGACCTAATTTGTAATTAATTTCAACCAATCTGTGAATTGCTTCTTCAACAAATATTGTTTGGTCGTAATCATCGATAATATTCTTAAATCTATTCATTGCTGCAATCCATTTACCCTTTTTTATGTAATGTCTTCCTAAATACATTTCTTTAGAAGCAAGAATATCCTCTATTAAATCTATTTTAAATTGTGCATCTAAAGCAAAATCTGAACTGGGGTATTCTATTAAAATAAAATTAAATTTATCTCTTGCTTTAATTAAAGGTCCTGTATCTCTTTTTTCATCCTCGATTGTCTCATAATAACACATAGCAATAAGATAATGCGCATAGGATAAATTCTTGTCATTAGGATAAGTTTTTAGGTATCTTTCTAAATTAAATAAAGCTTCAGCATAGTAATTTTGTAAATAGTATGAATATGATGCCATTAAAGCTGACCTAGGTGCCCACTCAGATTGCGGAAATAAAAGTTCAGCTTCTAAAAATTTTTTTGCTGCAAAATATGGATCATTTTCATTTAATGCTTCGTATGCTTGTTCATATGCAAGAACCATTTCTAGGTCTTGACTTGCTTCCTCAATGTAAGAGATATCCTTTTCTTCTTTTGAGCAAGAACTTAAAATGATAAAAAAAAAAATAATTAAAAAAAACTTTAATTGATTCATAGTCAATTTATATAATTATAATAGCTTATTATAAAGATGTTTAATTTATGCTATTGATCTCAAAAGATTTCTATTGATGACAGTATGTGGCAGGCTTCTTTCTTTTATTTCAACTATAGAGAAATTCTCTTTATTTTTAAATACCTTCCTTAGCAGTTGGTTAGTTAAGTAATGTCCTCCCTGTGAACAAGTTATACTTGCTATCATTCTATAACCACATGTATAAAGATCTCCAATACAATCTAAGATTTTATGGTTTACAAATTCTTTAGAATTTCTTAAACCGCTTGTATTTAATATTTCTTTTCCTTTCACAACTATTGCATTATCTAGACTTCCACCTTTTGCTAAACCATTTTTTTTTATCATTTCGATATCTTCATATAAACAAAAAGTCCTAGAGTTGAAAATGTCATTCAAATCATCCTCGTAGACATTAACTTTATTTTTTTGATTTCCTATTACAGGATTATCATATTTTAATTGAAAATTAATATCTAAACTTAACTTAGAGGGTTCGATAGATATTG
>MDTB01195708.1_pt1 | contig 10047 bp, 13 predicted proteins | sample 811161 | NCBI WGS metagenome assembly MDTB01 (sample SAMN05326650, study PRJNA326480) | marine metagenome | isolation source: seawater | place: Mediterranean Sea | collected 2009
AATATTATTATTATAACATGGGAATTGAAACCAGATACGATTACATATATTATACCGTTTTAACACAAGATTGGTTTGATGAAGCTGAAAGAGTATTAAACAATGAATTGACCACAGAAATACTCGTAGAGGTTATGGAGAGAAAATTAAAAAGAAGCAAAGACTGGACTTTAAATAATTTCAAGGTTGATTATAGTCAACATTCTCAGGATATTGAATTTTGGATACATAGAAACTTACAACATAAAGAATGCCCTGTATTCGTTCAGATCGAAAACAATCAACCTATTGTTAGAACTGGTTCAGGTACGTTATTTGTATTTTATCAAAAACAAGAAGATGATAATGTTGAAGATCATTATGGCACAAGTGATTGTCCTGATGGTCTTTATTATGGTTCTGTTGATGGTTTGGCCGGTGCCGGTGGTCGCCTATAATTAACGCCGTCTTCTGCGCCTCTTTTTAGTTCTTCTTCTACGTCTCTTTCTACCACCTTTTCTCGTTTTTGGCATTTTAATAGGTCTATTTGCACCATCCTTCTTCCACTGAGGGCGAGGACCTACTAATGCTCTAGGTTTAACTAATATTTTATTTGGATTTAATTTTTCAATCGTTGATTTAAACATTTTTTTAAATGCGGATTTTTCAACATTTGATTCTTTAATAGTTGGTAATTCATGAACAGTTAAATAAACTCTATTTGGTTTTCTTCTTGGTGGCTTCTTTTTCAATTTATACGTTTTCTTTTTATTTGGCTTCTTTTTCGTACCTCCTCTACGCCTACGCCTCTTTGTTTTTCTTTTTCCACCTTTTTTATTTTGTATGCATTTCCTGGTCCATTGTTCATCGCCATATTCTTTTCTCAATTGTTTACGCAGTTGATTCAGATCATCATCTGTGCAACAATTTCTTTTATTTTTATTAACAACGCATGTTCCCTTCTTGCATTTCTCTATGATCTCGTAGAAATCATCACAATCCTCGTTTTCTTGGTTTTTTCTTTTTTCTTGTTGAATCATCTCATCAATCTCTTGCCTTTTTTCTTCGATTTGTTCTGTTCTCTTATTTAATCTATCTTTAAGCACTGCTAATTTTGCTTTCAATAGATTTTCAGCTGTATTTGTTGAAACTTTGGTGATTCTCGTCTGTTCTGCCAAATTTGGTTCATTGTATTTACTTGACATATACTATATAATTAGAATTAAATTTTCTCTCCCCAAATCACCAAAACTTCAATAAATTTATATCAAAAAAACTTTTCATATAAATTGCTAAAAACTAATAGTTCCTATATCCCCAACGCACTGGTAAATTAGGAGGTTTTTTACCTGGAACGCCAAAATAGGTAGGATGCATGTTAAATGTTACCCTCTTTTCTGGTCTCATATATTTTATAAGATACGCAAATGCAAATGCAAATGCAATTACTAATAAAGCCCTTGAAAATTTATCCATATATATAATCCAAATATTTTAAGTTTCATTTTTTATATTTTTATGTATGTTTTAGCTATATGTTTACATTTATAACAATTTTTATTGTTTTGTATTATGTATTTTTATTCATAGAATTATTAATAAATAATTACACCCATATTACATTTAATTCAAGTGTAGCAAAATCGAATTATGAAAATAAAAAAGAAACTATAAAAAAAGAAATGATAGAATTAAATAAACAAAATGAAAAAATAATTAGTTCTAGAAAAGAAAAAGGCAATTCATTTAATGATCCAGGTGAAAATTTGTTTGGCAAAGATAAAAAACAATATAAAAAAGCAAAAAAGATTAATTTAAAACCATTTACTGAAATATTAGAATTAGACGAAAAAAAATTAACCATTGATGTGGAAGCTTCTACAACATTTGACAAAGTAATTAAATTTCTAGAAAGAAGAAATTATCAACCAGTGTTTACAGTAGACATGTATCATATATCCATTGGTGGTCTTATTGGTGGTGTAGGAGGTGGTTCTTCTTGTGCTAAAAATGGCGCATTTCATGATTCTGTATTAGATATGGATGTATTAACATCAGATGGAAAAATACACTATTGTTCGCCTACTGAAAATAAAAACCTATTTTATAGTGTAGCAAATGCATATGGTTCACTTGGTTATATATTAAGAGTAAAATTGAAAATAGTAAAAATGGAAAAATATGTAAAAGTAAAAAATCTATATTTTAAAAACAGTAAAGATTATTTTAATAAAATAAAAGAATTACAAAGTGAAAAAATGAAACCAACATATGACTTCTTAGAAGGAACCATATTTAATAACAAACATCTAGTATTAATGGTTGGTAAATATACGAATACTTATAAAGGTAGATTATTAAATACAGTAAATCATAAAGTTTATTGGCGCGAATTACGTGATGTAAAACCGAATGTTCATTATATGACAGTAGATGATTATAATTGGCGATGGGATGTTGATGGTTATTATACTACAATAGATATGGGTTGGTTTTTTAATAATGATTTATTAAGACCACTTATGCCAAGGTTTTTAATGAATGGTAGATTTTTAAGACCATTTGCTGAAAACTATTTAGGCGTGGATTATAAAGATGGAAACATGGTGAATGATGTTTTATTTCCAACAGAGAAATCATCAGAAGTGCTAGAATGGTATGATAAAGAAATAGGATTGTATCCTATGTATATATGTCCTATATGTCCTAGTAATAAATCCTATTTATTTAATATACCAGGTGATTATGTTGATTTTGGTATAGGATATGGAGTAACAGCAGATACTACAGAAAAGTCAATAGAATGGAAGAAAAAAATAGAAAAGAAAATGATTGAAAAGAATGGAGTAAAATTATTATATTGTAAACAATGGTTAAAAGAAAATGATTTTTGGAATGTCTATTCAAATATAGATGCATTTAAAAAAAATAATGAATCAATGAAAGATAAAGAATTATCTGGTAAAGATGTATATGATTATTTAAAAAAACAATATGATCCTGGTAATAAGTTTCCTAGTTTATATGATAAAGTATCTTAAAAAATATAAAAAAATTTTTTAGTTCAACGGTTAATAATATGATATTAATATTATATTATTTAAAATTCAGTTAGTTTATCATCGTCTTCATCTGAATCACTAACTTCTATTTCATCAGTAGCTATATTAATGTTTTGGATATTATTGAAATCAACTTGAATATCATCTTCATCAAATTCTTCTTCGTCTAATTCAGAAGTTGCTCCAGCTACGTCTTCATCTGCTACTTCTTCTTCATTAGAAGATTCTTCAGCTGATTCTTCTACTGGTTTTTCATAAGGATTTGTAGTGACAATATCTGCTTTATCTCCCGCTTTAGCAGCTAATTTCCACTGGTCTAGTGCAATTAACGTAGTGCTATATTTAGCATCTGCTTTTGCACGTTTTTTCTCATCTTCGTGATAAGGTTTCCATTTTTTAGCTTTAGATTGAGAATCTTTAATGTTATATGCTCTAAAATATTTTAGAGCTTCAACTTTTTTCTCAACCTTTTTCTTAGCAACTGTTTTAGCAACCTTTTTCTTAGCAACTGATTTCTCATCCTTTTTCTTAGCAACTGGTTTCTTATTTTCTAATTCTGATTTAACTATCTCGAATCTAGCATTTGCTTCATCGGTGTAGTTATTTTCATTAACCTTTTCAACTTTACCAGTTTCTTTATGAACGCGAATTCTTAACCACTTATCGTTAGCACCTTTCATACCCTTTTTATCAGTATCTGTTAATCGTTTAACAGTATACTCATTTTTTGCGGGTGCCTTTTTAACTTGTTTAGCTTTTTTAGCTTTTTTAGCTTTTTTAGCTAGTGCTTTTTCCTTAAGAGCTTTTTCCTTCTCTAATTCTTTAGCTGCTTTTTTAGCAGCTGTTGCCTTAGCACGAACATCTTTTTTAAGGTCTTTAATAGTCAATTTTAATTCACTGATATCATCATCAATGTTATCACTATTAAAATCTTCTTCATCTAACCCTAATTTTGCACGAAGTTCATTTGCTTCCTTAGAAAGCTTTTCGAAACGTTCAATCTTCTTTTGTTTAGCTTTACTAACCTTTTTAATAGGCTTAGCATCCTCACACATAGAAGATAATAAATCCATAGTCGATACTTCTTTCTTAGCCTTTTTAGGTCTTCCTCTTTTTGCTTTATCAACCTTAACAGGTTTTTCTTCTTTAACAGTTTCATCTTCATCATCAGTGTCTTGAACTGCAACTGATTTTTTAGAATCAGTAACAGTTGGAGTAGTCTTTTTCACAATTTTAACCGTATCATCACGATTAAACATCTCCTCCAAAATATTCATTGCCCATTCGATAGCGTTCTCGCTAGTGTCTTCATCCGGATCACGAGTTGCAGCAAAATTAGCGACGCGCTTGATAAGCTCTTCGCCAAAACAATAAAATAATTGTCTGTTCATTTCAGCAGATAGTGTTGGGATTGTAAATTGTGACATATTTGTTTGTTTTAAGTTGTTCTTAATAGTATTCATATAGTAATACTTACTTACAAGTACAAACATATTTGTTCGATTTTCTATACAAAGAGAAAGTACTATTTAATTGGAGTTAGAATTAGGTTAACTATAGAAATAATGATTATTATATAATCCACATACTTTACATTGTCTACTACATAAATCATCATAAGTATCTTTGCTACCCCATTCATGTTTACAAGTTTTCCATAATTGTTTTTCAATTTTTCTATTATCATCTTTCAATTTATTTATAACATTTTGATAATTTACAATAGATTTATAATTTATATTTCTTTGTTTTAATAAGTCAACCAATTCGTTAGTTTGCATAAATTCATCTAATGAATCCATATAATATATTATATAGCATATTCATTTTAAATTATTTATATTCGATTTAATACCTATTTTATAAGATAGAAATGCTGTATATGTGGTTGCTCCAATATGTGGTGCTAATCCAAAACCCCATCCTTCTTTATCGTTAAATAAAATACATCTACCATATTTTACCCACATTAATTGTATTTGAATTAATACTAAAACCATTACAACTATATAATAAATATTATCAATAAAAATGGTTAACATGAAACAAAATACCATACACATATGCATAATATTTAAATATTCTACATCTTTTACTTCTAAAAAATACATAGTCATTATATTAAATAAATACATCATAAACATTAAAATTTTATCAAACCCTGATAAATTATTGAATGCATAGATTAATATAAAAAATATATTTATTATTGCAGCTGAAATGGTTATTAAAAGTTGTTTATCTTGAGTAATATTATTCACACTTAATGCAGGTTTCATTATTTTAAATACTTATTATGTTTTTTAATTTATTACGAATAAAAAATAAATTAAAATTATTTACATCTTTTCAAAATGTTTATTCATATATCTTTGTATATTAAAATACGTTACAGTATCTTTTGAAGATTTTTTATAACCTAATAATGAACCTAATGCTTTGTCTGGTTTAATTTCCTTTTTATTATTAGGATTTTGTAAATTATTTTCTTTAATATATTGAATTATATATCTAGTTACTTCTGTTCTAGCTGCCTCTGAACCCTCTGGTTTTTTCATAAAATTACATAATTGTTTTGATATTTTACTAGGAACAGCAAACCCAGATGGTTTTCTATTTCCCTTCATCCTATTTTTCTTTGCCTCTCTTTCTAATACTCTCATTTGTTTATTCACATTCTTTTGCAATGCTCTTACTTGATTTGACAACATTGTAATTTGTGATTTAAAACTACTAAGAGTATTCAATATTTCATCAAAATTGTTCTTTGTAGTTGCTAATTCGTCTAATTTTAGTTTTTCAGACATTATATCTACATTAATGGAAATGTTTTTAAATATATTTTTGATAAATATATTTAATTAATTATTTAATGATCATTTTTATATGACTGTCTATCATTGTTCCACTCTTTCGAGTGCCAACGTTTTCCACCTCCTTGATTTTCATCATCTCTTGGACCACTTCCACGAGGTCTCACTCTACGTCTAGGTCTTCGTTCCTGCCATTCTCCAGACCCCTCAGGACGAGTATCTTTTCTCATTGAAGTCCTTGTTTCACACATTAGCATTCCTTCTAGAACTCCTCTTACATTACCAGCCTGATATGGATGTTCTGTATTATCACTAGCTCTCAATTCAAACGTTACATATTCACCCTGAACCAAATATTTATACTGTTCTGTATCTACACTGATTCCAGAATGATGTGTAAACACATCCTCTCCTTTCTTCTCACCTTCCAACATAGTAATAAAACCAAAACCAGCTCTATTATTAAACCACTTAACACGACCAATTTGACGGGTTCCGTCAAAAACTGTTTCATCATTTGATGAATTAGCATTCTTCTGAGTATCACTCATTATAACTACATATATGTAGTTCTTTTTAAATTGATTTTTAATATATATTATTTATTGTTTAAAATCGAATATATTATTTACAAATTTGTAATACACAATATGAGTGAACATGGAGAAAATATAGACTTTTTAAATCATTATTTAAATCATAATATTAATGTCGAAAATATGCATCACATTTTAAACAATAATCCTTATATTGAAAATTTCTTAACTATAGTTTTCAACTTTGCTTGTATTTTAACTTCACTATCTATATTACAGTGGCTTTTCAAAACATTATATTTCTATTTTTGTTATGATTATTCTTACACAGGTATATTTACAAATATTATCACCATATTTAATCCGTTTTGTTATTATTTAAATTTATTACAATGGAAACTATCTGATTATATTATTATTATTACTATTAGTATATTAATAAATTCATCTAGAAATATGTTCAATTATTTCCTTTCTACTCCACAATATACACAAAGAAATAATTATGAAGATGGTGATTCTGGTGCAAATGATGATGAACCACCTCAATAATCCAAGTTAAAATTAAAAAAAAATTTTATATCATTTTTTCAATGACAAAATATGATTATTTAGTAGTTGGAGCTGGTGCTACCGGTTTATGTTTCGTCGATGTTATGTTAAGATATACTAACAAAACTATTCTATTAGTTGATAAAAATCACGAACCAGGAGGACATTGGACGGATTATTATCCATATGTAAAATTACATCAAAATCCTTCCACATATGGTATAGAATCTATACCCCTTGAAAATGATACAGGAGAAAGCATAAAAGAACATTTTAAAAAAGCTCTTGAAACTTTTACAAAATATCCAAATTTTACATATTCTTTTAATACTGAAATAGACTTAAGTAATATAAAAATACCACATACAACATTTGTTGATGCAAGATATCTAGAAGTCAAAAGACTTAAAAATAAATGGAATATACCTACACCGTGGAATTTAAAATTAATTAATAAACCACATATTGTTATTGGAGGAGGGAAAACAGGTATGGATACTTGTATATGGTTAATCAAACATAATATAAAAGTAAAATGGATAGTATCTCATCACGCATATTGGCTTATAAAAGAAAAAATAAAAAATTTGGGAAATATTCCTAATTCAATATTTCTACTAAAAATAAAAAAATTTATTATTAATAAATTAAATCCTAATTTTTCTTTATCATTTGATAATAGATTTTATTCTAGTTCTAATAATCCTACCCGATATAAATGCGCAATTGTAAATAAAGAAGAATATGATATCATTAAAAATATTGAAATTATTAATAATGGTTATGTCACAAATAAAATAAATAATACATTACATTTTGAAAATAATGAGTCTATTGATTTTGGTGATGTAATATTTGTAAATTGTATACAAAATGGATGTCCAATTAAAAATACTGTACCAATTTTCCAAAAAAACAAAATAATATTACAACCTATCGTTCTTTGTCAATCTTGTTTTAGTGCAACTTGTATTGCAAAAATGGAAGCTTTAAATTCTAAATTAGATATAATACCTATTAAATATCCAAAAACACCAAAAGAAGGAGTAGAAGGCTATTCTGAAAGTGAAATCAATCTAGCAAAATTATATAATAGTAATATCAAAAATGAAATTTTCAATTCAAGATTAAATCAATACATATTTAAATAATATTTATATTATACATAATGGAACGTAATAACGAAACCAACGATGATATAAAAGAAAGAAATGTAAAAAATACTTTTTATATTACATATGTATTTTTACTAACTACTGCTACTATCACATTTATTGAAGCAATGAGAACTAGTAATGCAAAAATTAGAAATATTTTAAATTTAGAAACTTGTATTTCTGTTGTTGCTGCTTACTTTTATGGGTTATTCGTTGAAAAAATCAAAGATAAACCTATTGATTATAAAAACATTAATACTACTAGATTTACAGATTGGGCTATCACAACACCTATTATGTTGCTAGTATTATTATTAGCATTCTTATATAACTCTGGTGGACGTTTAAGTTTCTGGACATTTTGTATTGTTTTAGCTTTAAATTATATTATGTTAGGAGCTGGATATCTAGGAGAAACTGGTATTTTCCCAAAAATACCTAGTATGGCCGTAGGATTTACTGCTTTCTTTGGTATGTATGGTTATATCTATAAAACTTTTTTACATAAAAAATATAAATTTGACAATAGTATATTATTTTGGGCATTTGCTATATTATGGAGTTGTTATGGTATTTTATACATGGCAGACGAACAAACAAAAAATATCGGTTATAATATTTTAGATTTATTTGCAAAATGCTTCGTAGGTATTTTCTTTTGGGCTTATTTCACTAAAACTTTCACTTTATCCAAACTTAATTAAAATTATAATTATATTTAATAATTATAATTATTTATGTGTTTTTAAATAATCACTCCACTTTTGCTTTGTACCACCATTATATGCAAAGGCATATTTATTTTCTATCAACCAATGACTAATACTACGTTCATCTCCATCACAATATATATCTATTAATAATCGACCATATTTATCAAATTTTCCACATTTTACTGTAACAACTTTATTCAATATCTTATCTCTTAATTTATCTCTAACTTCATACCCATATTTCTTTTCCATTTCATCCCTTGTTCTTAATTCAGGTGTATCTACTCCATTTATTCTACAATTCCATTTATATAATTTATCTAATATTGGAAAAACTACTCTTATTGTATCACCATCATAAACTGATACCACTTTAGCTTTTTTCACTTCTTCGTTCAAAGAAAATTCTGGTACTTTCTCAGTTACTTCATCCCAATTAGGAACTATATTCATTCTATTAAAACAAGAGAAAAATTTAACGCATTTAAACATACTTTATATATTTATATAAATTATTTTACATTTATATAAATTTCATTAAATATTTATGTTTTATACCTAGTTTGGGGAGAGAATTATTTCACATTTTTCAAATTATTCACTAATATTGGAAAGTTTTTCACTTCCACCCAAGATATAGGTCTACTAATTTTAACACCTTGACTCATCAATACAAATATAATTAGTGACAAAAATAAAAATTTAATACTCACCGTAACAATATTATTCAAATCCAATTCTATTTTTTTACCAATTTTATATTTTAATCCACCATCCGCTGTCATTTTCTCTAATATAGGTTTAATAAATGGCATCAATAAATCGGTTATTATTCCTTCAGCTAGATCTTTTAAATTTGCTGCTATTATAAAACCTATTGCTAAACCAACAATATTAAATTGTGTTATCATCTCTTTAAAACTATTCATATATATATAATAACTTACATTAAAATCGAATTAAAAAACATATAAATATATTACTATTATTATTACAATGACTGAATTTATCGAAAATAAATATTACCAGGAATACTCATTCGAATTGTCACCATGGCAAAAACAAGCAGTGAAAGCTATTATAGATGGTCATAATGTTATTGTTATGGCACCCACAGGTTCAGGTAAAACATTACCGGCTGAAATAGCTATCAAACATCTATCTAAAATAAATAATAATACAGAACGTAATAAATTAATTTATTGTTCTCCTATCAAAGCATTAACAAATGAAAA
>MDTB01241368.1_pt1 | contig 10047 bp, 7 predicted proteins | sample 811161 | NCBI WGS metagenome assembly MDTB01 (sample SAMN05326650, study PRJNA326480) | marine metagenome | isolation source: seawater | place: Mediterranean Sea | collected 2009
GAGAAAATAATTAAAAGAATTAAAGGTAAAATCATTAAAGTACAATGTGATGTGATGGATTATAAAGAAACAAAAACTAAATTAGATAAAATAAAGATTATAGATATTTTAGTAAACAATGCTGGAACTAATCTTCCCGAACCATTTGTTAAAGTTAAGCAAGAAAGTATGAATTATCTAATAGATTTAAATTTAAAGGCTGCTTTTAATGTTGCTCAAATAGTTGTTAAAAAGATGCTTAAATTTAGGAAAAGACCAGGATCAATAATAAATATGTCGTCACAGCTTGGTCATGTTGGAATGAGTGGTCGAAATGTTTATAATATGACAAAATTTGGTATCGAGGGCCTTACTAAAGGAATGGGTGTGGAATTAGCTAAAAATAATATTAGAGTTAATTCGGTAGCCCCTACTTTTGTGGAAACACCAATGGTAAAAAAATTTTTTAAAAATAAAAAATTTAAAAATCTTGCTTTAAGTAAAATTCCAGTTGGACGTGCGGCAACCGAAAGTGATGTTGCAACTACAGTTTGCTTCTTAGCGTCTTCAGCTTCTTCAATGATAACAGGTACATCAATATTAATAGATGGTGGATGGACTGCTCAATAATTTATAGAATATTATTTATTATAAATATTTTTTTTGCATCATCTGTAAATGCAATAGAGTTCGAAGGAAAGTTTATACAAGGACATTTTATATTAGGAAAAACTAGTCCTCAGGCTAAAATTATAATTGATAAAAAAAAAGTAAAAGTATCCAATGAGGGTTATTTTGTCTTTGGTGTTGATAGAGATAGAAAATATGATTTAAAAATTTCTAAAATATTAAATGATAAGAAAGATATTATAATAAAACAAATACTTAAACGAAAATATAATATTCAACGAATTGATGGACTCCCAAAAAATAAAGTTACACCACCAGAGTCTGTTTATAAAAGAATTAAAGAGGAGAATAATAAAATTGGTAAAGCTAGATCAATAAATTCAAATTTAACTTTTTTTAAAGATAAATTTATTATGCCTGTTGATGGAATAATTAGTGGAGTTTATGGAAGTCAAAGAATACTAAATGGTAAACCAAAGTGGCCTCATTATGGAATTGATATAGCTGCTAAGGAAGGGACCATGATTAAAGCCTCTGGTTCAGGAGTTGTAACGATGGCTGAAGATAATTTGTATTATACAGGAGGTACAATAATTATGGATCATGGTCACGGAATATCAACTATTTATTCTCATCTTGAAAATGTTATGGTTTCAGTAGGAGATAAAATAAATCAAGGTGATACTATAGGAACTGTTGGTTCAACTGGTAGATCAACAGGTCCACATTTAGATTTCAGAGTTAATTGGTTTCAAACTAGACTTGACCCTATGTCAATCATAAAAAATGAGAATTAAATTTAATAAAAAAATTGAGTTTTTTTTAAAAAAAGTTTTTTTTTCACAGTCCTTTTTACTTAAAAGACGCTTGGATAGAGCAATTAGGAAAAATGAAGAAGAAGAAATTAAGTTAGTTAAAAAATATACTACTCAATATACTGATAGTTTGGATATTGGAGTTTATAGAGGTATTTATGCTTACGAGATGTCAAAGTATTCTAAAACTGTTCATGCATTTGAAGCTAATCCATTAATATTTAATGATTTAAGAGAAAATTTACAAAAGATTAAAAGAAATATAATTTTTTATAATTATGCTTTAAGTAATAAAACTCAAAATATAAAGATAAAGATACCAATTAGAAATCCTCATTCAGATAAAAAAAATTATGAGGAATATTACAAATTAGGAACCGCAACTGTACATCCAGAAAATGACATAGAAAAATATGAGGAATTTAATGTTAAATCAAAAAAAATTGATGAGTTTGATTTCAATAACAAAATTTCTCTTATCAAAATTGATGTTGAAGGACACGAAATACCAGTCATTGAGGGTGGTATTGAGGTTATAAAGAAGAACAAACCTGTTCTTATTGTGGAAATTGACGAAAAATATTCTAAAAATAAAGCTCTCTTTACAATTAATTATATCAATTCTATTGGCTATAATTCATACTATTATTGTAATGATACTCTTGAAAGTACAGATAAGCTTGATGATTTAAATAAATATAGTAATTTTATTTTTTTACCTAAATAGATATGAAAAAAAAAAATATAGAATTAATTTCAAATAAGCTTGTTGAAGCTTTTTTAAAAGATAAGATCATCTCACCTCTCCCATCGAACTTTACGAAAAAGTTAATTAATGCTGAGAAATTCAAAAAATTATGTGAAAGTAAAATAACAGAGCCTGTTATAGGTTATAAAGCAGGTGGAACTGGCATCCCATTATTAAAAAAATTAAAAGAAAAAGAACCATTTTATGCATCTGTATATAAAAGAAATTTTTTAAAAAGTGGAAAAAAAGTTAAAATTAATAAATCAACTTTGGGTATTGAACTTGAAGTATGCTATTTAATAAAAAAATCATTTTTTAAATCAAAAAAGAATGTGACAAAAAAAAACATTAATAAATTTATCTCTCATATGGCTCCTTGTATTGAGGTAGTTGGTTATAGACAAAGAAAAAAGGGCATCACTTCATTTGGTGATTTGTGTAGTGATTTTGGAGCAAATGTTAAATTTTTAATTGGATCAAAAAAAAGATTTAAAAAAATTAATATTGGAAATTTAAAAACTAAAATTTCAAACAAAAAAATTAATCAAATAGTTAATGGTAATACTAATTCAGTTTACATAAACCCTTTGAACTCACTAAGATTTGTTTTGAATAAAGTGAAAAAAGATAAAGTCAATTTGAATAAAAGTTTTTGGGTTTTTACTGGTTCCACTGTCGGTGTAGTTCCAATCAAAGAAAGAGGGCTTTATGAAGGTAAAATTGAAAAATTGGGATCTGTAAAAGCTATAATTAGTTAATGGCTATTCATTTTAGCAAAGAAGAATTTAATCAAAGAAAAAAAAAGATTCTAAAGTCTATGATTGAGCAAAATCTTGATGCTATTTTAATGTTTAGGCAGGAATCGATGTATTGGCTAACAGGTTATGATACTTTTGGTTATGTTTTTTTTCAAACACTTATCATGGATAAAGATGGTAATACAATTCTTTTAACTCGTGCCCCAGATTTAAGACAGGCACAAAATACCTCAAATATTGAAGATATTAGAATTTGGATCGATAAGGATGGTTCAAATCCTGTTGATGATTTGAAGATCATCCTAAATGAGCTTAATTTAAAAGATAAAAAGATTGGTGTTGAATATGAAGCTTATGGAATGACTGGACGTAATGCACTTAGATTGAATAAATCATTAGAAAATTACTGTAGCTTGGAAGATCAATCAGAACTCATAACAAAACTTCGGGTAGTAAAATCAGAAGAAGAGATAATCTATGTCAAAAAGGCTGCTCTGTTAGCCGACCTTGCTCTTGAAGAAGCTTGGAAAAATGCAAAAGTAGGAGTAAGTGAGTCAAAAATTCTTGCTGAAATGAACAAAGTTATTTTTGAGGGTGGTGGTGATTATCCAGCAAATGAATTTATAATAGGCTCAGGAAAAAATGCATTATTATGTAGATATCAAGCTGAAAAACAAATTTTATCAAATCCAGACCAACTAACTATTGAATGGGCAGGCACATTTAAACATTATCATTCTGCAATGTTTAGGACTATTCCTATTGGAAAAGCAGATAAAAAACATTTTGAAATGCACGAAGCATCACTCCAAGCCTTAAAAAATTGTGAAAATAAATTAATACCTGGAAATAACGTAGGTGAGGTTTTTGATACTCATGCTAAGACATTTGATGAACTTGGTTTCAATAAAGCCAGAATGAACGCTTGTGGTTATTCATTAGGTGCCACTTTTTCTCCTAATTGGATGGACTGGCCCATGTTATACAGCAAAAATCCATACATTATAAAACCTGGAAATATTTTTTTTATGCACATGATTTTAATGGACTCTGAAAATCAATTAGCAATGAATCTAGGTGAAACATATTTAATTACCGAAAATGGTAACGAAAGATTGGGAAAAAAAAAATTAGACTTAGTTATTTTGTAAAATTAAAAGAATTATTAATCAAATTAAAATTATAATAAAATTTTTTCATAGATTCATCTAATTTATGCATTTGATAGGTTCATTGAAATTCCAATTATCAACATACATTCCAAAAAAAATATCTCTGTGCTTACATGCAATTTCTTTTTCTGTAATTCTATTTTTTCTCTCATTAAGACCATACGCATAAAATTTAAAACCATTATTTATTAATTGTCTTGTAGAATTTTCTGAGAGAAAATTTTTAAGATAATTAAAAAAATTATATTTTAGATCTTTTTTAATTTGATGCGGCACAGAAATAAATTCAACTTCTCTTTGATTTAAAAAATCAACTGGATCTATTATTTCGTTTAAGGAGTCAATATTGGCTATTACTTTGTAACCATTATCCCTAAATTGAATTAAGCTTTCTTTACTAAAAGTTTCTATTAACAGTCTTGATTTATCTATTTTAATTTGATTTTTAATTGCATTTAAATCATTAATCTTATCGGTTATCAAAATTGCATCTTTATTACGATTAAACCAATTGTTAATTTTTTTATAGTCTAATGGAGTATATTTTTTAAATATCTTGTAATTATTAAAGTTTTTTAATGATGGAGGAATATCACCTCTATAGCCAGAATTTTTTTTCCATTTTTCCCAATCATGAACTGCTACTATAAATCCATCCGAAGTTAGCTTTAAATCAAGCTCAAATAGTCGTAGACCTTTTAAGTAATTTTTATTTAATGCTTCTAATGCATTTAAATATTTTTGTCCCTTTATGCTGCCACCAGCATGTGCAATAAATCTACTTTTATCATTTATATAATTTTTTAATTTAAAATTTTTATGATGGTTTTTTACGTCGAATGAAACAAAACCATTATCTACTCGTAAATTAATCATTGATTTATCAAAAGAGTCTATAAATTTAGCACTGATTATTTTATTCTCATATTTAGTAATAGTTAAATGTTTATATTTGAATTTTTCATCTTCACGGCTTATTTTTCTTGATGACATACTTTCTTTGGGGTTTTCATCATTTTTAAAAATAAAATTTTTATCAAATATTAGATTTATGTATGATGGTAATTTGTTTACTAAATCAAGTTCATATATTGTGGTGTTATCACTTATTATTTTGAAATTATCGTTTTCAATAACAAATTTAATTTCCTCAGGTGTTTCAATAAAATTTGCGATTGATTTATTGAAAGAAGAAAAATTAGTTTTATTATCATCTAAGTATTTTTTTAAATCTTTTATATAATTTATTTCATAAAAAAACTTATGATTATGTTTAATTTCAGCTGTATCTAAGAGAATTTTTGGAGTTTCTATCTGTGTCTTTACTTTATTATTAGAAATAAATTCTTTATTAGAAATCAGATATAAAGATCTCTCAGAATTTTCAAATTTTTGATATGTTTCTTTTATCGATCTGTTATTAGGTAACATATGATCAGGTGCAATAAATAAGACTGTATTTTCTAATATACTTTCCTTCTTTAAAAAACTTACAAAATCTCCAATTAAATAATCTAAGGATTTTACAGCATGTTCAAGATTATTTTCATAATTATCTCCAATTAACTCCGACATTCTATTATCTTTAATACCATTTAAATGTGTATTAATTGTAGAAGCAAAAATAGTGAAAGAACTATTGGTAGATTTTAAATTTTTTATTCTTTTTTTAAGTTCATAAAATAAATCTTTATCATGAAAACCGAATGTTTTTGGATATACTCTATAGTTACCAGTGGAATTAGAGTTATCAAAAACTTTAAAATTCATAGTTTCTAATAAGTCTTTTGTACCAACAAAATTTGACTCACCTACAAAAAATTCTTGAAAATCATAATCAGATTTATCAAATATATCTCCCAAAGTGATAATGTCTAATTCTTTTAGTCCTTGAAAAATTTTATTTTTTTCAAAAGGGAAATAAGCAGGCAATCCTGTCATTAAACAGTACAAATTTCCACTAGACCAACTACATCCATTAATATCTTGAATCTTTTTAAAATACCATTCTTCTTTTAAGATGTTAAGATTTGGTGTCAATTTTGGTGTTTTATCAAGGAAACCACTATCAATAGACTCTACTATTAGAAAAATTATATTGTACTTTTTTTTAGACTTTAAATCTTCTTTGAGATTATAATCTTTTAAATTATTTGTATCTATAAAATTAGAAAACTTATATATATTTTTTTTTTTACCAGTTATTTCTTCTTTATAAAGATTATTATTATTATAAATTTTATTAATTTCATATATTTTTTTTATTGCACTTTTATTTGGTAAAAATATTGATAAAAAAATTGAAACTAAAATAATATAGTTAGTTTTTTTAAAATTAATAAATCTATCTAATTTAATTTTAAGAATTGAATAATTTATAATAATAATTAAAAAAGGTAGAAAAAAAACTTCTTTTTTAAATTGAAAATAAAAAACTTTAATTGACGAAATATCAGTATGAATAAAAAACCTATAGTCAATCAATTCTCCAGTAAGATAATAAGAAATAATTTCTAAAATTAAAAAAATTGAGAAAAAGAAACTAACAAATAATCTAATAACTTTATTCTGTAATATATTAAGTGTAAATAAACTTAATAAAAAAATTAAAATTATTTGAGTTTCTACAAACATTTTTTTTTAAAACATCCAATATTTGTTATTATTAATTTAAGATAATTTTCTTGATGCAGATAAACTAGCCTATCCTGCAATAATTTCTGAATTAAAAATTTCATTTAAAATATATGTTTTATAATGATATCTTATTTTATGAAATTTCTTAAAACTTTAGTAATCATTTTAATCATAATTTTTCTTTTTGATTTAATAATAAACTTAATCCTACCTGAAAATTTAAAAAAAAAAATTGGTACATCTAGAAATTATTCATTAAAATCTGAGCAATTTCATCACGTTAGTGGTTCAAATATTGATGTGTATGAGTTCTGGGGTAACAAAAAATATAAGATAAAAACTAACAAATTTTCTATGCGTATTAAAGATAATGATAGCTTTAATATAGATAGATCTAAAAGAAATATAGGGTTTGTTGGAGACTCTTTTGTTTATGGATCTGGTATTGATTATAATAATCACTTTATCTCAAATTTAAAAAAAAATGATTACAATTTTTTGAATCTTGGATACGTAAGCTATTCACCTTCAATTTATTATAAAAAGATAGAACACATGATCAAAAAAGAAAAAATTGATTTTGAAAAGATTTTTCTATTTATTGACCATTCAGACATACAAGACGAGGCTCAATTTTATAGAGAGGATAAATACGGAAATATTGTAAGAAAATGGATAAACGATAATGATGTAATATCAAAAAATAGAAAATATAAGGTCAAAAATTATTTGAAACAAAACTCATTTATTTTTAAATTATACGAAAATATATCAGCACCAACAATCTCAAATGATACTAAGAAATGTTTTGAAAGTGAAGCTCGCTTGAATTTTAAAAAATATTTAGACTTAAACAGATTTGGGTATAGTTATATTGATAATATTCAAAATCAAAATTGGGTTGATGAAGGTATAAATAAAATTTTATTTTATTTAGATAAAATTAAATTATTATCGATAAAATATAAATTTGAGATTACGATCATAAATTATCCATCTGCTCTTGAGGTAATAGATAATATTAATTCTGTAAATAGTAAACATCATAATTTCTTAAAAGCATGGTCGTTGCAAAATAATGTTAGTTTTGTAGATGTTAGAAAAGATTTTATAAAAAAAGAAAATATCAATGACTATTTGAATAATTTTATAGCTTGTGATGTTCATTGGAATATTAAAGGTCATAAGATTATTAGTAACAATCTCAAAATGATTATTGATGAATAAGATTAAATTTATAATTGTAATATTAATTTTTGATTTAGTTTTATCTAATTTAATTTTTAAAAATACAGTTTATTGGAATAATATAAATTGGGAAAAAAAATTTTGGAGAGTTTCATCAAAAAATTATCATCATGCAATTCTACCTAATATAGATAAAGTTGAAAAATGGGGTGGAACAATTGAAAAAAGAATTGTTACAAACTCGATAGGATTTATAGATAAAGAAAATCGAGAAATTCTTAAGTTAAATAATTTCCAAAAAAGAATCCTGTTAATTGGAGACTCTTTTATTGAAGGATCAGGCTTACCTTATGAAAAAACGTTTGCAGGATTGTTGGATGACTATCTAGGAAGTAAGTACGAAGTACTAAATTCAGCATTAGGATCTTACTCACCAAGCATATATTACAAAAAGATAAAATTTTATATTGATCAAGGATATAAATTTGATCAAGCATTAGTGTTCTTAGATGTTTCCGATATTTTTGATGAACTTTTTATAAAATTTGATTCTAAAGGAAATATTTTAACTTTTGAAGAAACAAAAAAACAAAGTTTAGCAAAAAAAGTTTTTTATTCTACCAGAATATTTTTAAGAGATAATACAATCATATTTAGATTATTAAATATTTTTTCAGATAAAACTGAAATTATAAAAAATTACTTAAAGCTTAAAACAAAAGCTTCAAAAGAATATAATAAAAGTTTTTTTAATACAAAAAGGGATGACGTTATGTATTATAGAATGACACATATAGATAGAGGCTATTGGACTTTCAATAATGATAAATTTAATGAGGTAAGTGAAGGTTTAAAACAATCAAATAAATACCTTTTAAAATTATTCAACTTACTTCAAAAAAATAATATAAATTCTACTTTAATTATATACCCATGGCCAACACAAATTCTCTATGGAGATGATTATCATCAAAATCACTGGCTTAACTTTTCCCAAAAAAACAATATAAATTTTTTAAGTCTCTATGACAAATTTCAAAGTAATGATATTCGAAAATTTATTTTTGAAAATTTTATTTATGGAGATATTCATTGGAATTCTAAAGGTACAAATCTTATTTTTAAAGAAGTTGTAAAAAATATAGATTTTTAATCTAGCTCAAATTCTGAGGAATAGTCTTTTTTGAGATTATGATTTTGTTTACTTTTATCCAAAATGCAATTTCCAATAACCAAATAATCTAATTCAGTGCCCATTAAACAATTAAATGCATCAGTTGGAGTATTAACAATTGGTTCACCTCTAACATTGAAAGATGTGTTTACTATTACTGGACAACCAGTTTTTTCTTTAAATTTTGAAATTAAATCATGATAACGATTATTTGTGTTCTTTGTGACAGTCTGAACTCTAGCTGAATAATCAACATGGGTAACAGCTGGAATTTCTGATCTTTTAATATTCAATTTATCTATACCAAAAAGTTTTTTTTGTTCACTAGTCATTTCAATTTTCTTGTTTGAATTAATGTTAGCTACTAATAGCATATAAGGACTATCAATATTCAAATCAAACCATTGTGATAAATCCTCTTTTAGAATTGATGGAGCAAAAGGTCTAAAACTTTCTCTATATTTAACTTTAAGATTTAAATTTTTTTGCATCTTTTCAGATCTGGGGTCTCCTAAAATTGATCTCCCACCCAAAGCTCTTGGGCCAAATTCCATTCTTCCTTGAAACCAACCAACTGCTTTTTCTTTTGATAAGTAATCAGAAGTTTGATTAATTAAATTTTCGTAACTCAAAACTTTGTAATTTGCACCCAAAGATTTTAATTCTTCCTCTATTTGATCTTGAGAAAATTCTGATCCTAAATAAGATCCCGCCATATCATCATCTGGATTTATAATTCTTTTATTTCCTTGATCGATGTACCATAAAGCTAGGGCTGCTCCCAATGAACCACCAGCATCTCCAGCAGCAGGTTGTATCCAAATATTGTCAAAGATTTTCTCTTTAAGAATTTTTCCATTGGCTACACAATTTAATGCAACCCCACCTGCAAGACATAAATTCTTAATTCCATATTCATTACGTATTGCTTTTGCTAATTTAATCA
>MDTB01103162.1_pt1 | contig 10046 bp, 10 predicted proteins | sample 811161 | NCBI WGS metagenome assembly MDTB01 (sample SAMN05326650, study PRJNA326480) | marine metagenome | isolation source: seawater | place: Mediterranean Sea | collected 2009
CTGAAACACATTTTGTTCCATCACTATTATCAAGAATTCTTGAAGATACTACCCCTTCCAACGGTGCGACAAGGATTCCTTCTGTTAGAACCGCAAGACCCGCACATACTCCATGATAGATACTGATTGCGATTTTACCATCATCTTTAAACTTGCTCACACCTTCAAACTCTTTAATGGTATCTTTCCAATCTCTATCACCTAAATCTTCAAAGGTCATTACCTTTCCAAGACCTTCACAAACTAAACATTCCTTTTCTCGCCACCCACTTTTAGTGAATCCCTTTCCATTACACGCACCACAAGGATTTGAAATACCATAAAGATAAGATTCAGCCGCAACAATCTTTCCAATTTCCAAAGCAACTCTTTCCCGATTACCCTTATGGATACTCGTCAATTCTCTAATCTGTTCTGCCGTATTTCGTGAGTGCAAAAACGATAGCAACTTTTGAGTCCTATCAGCCAAATCGTGTGCTTGAGGAATCTCAACCTCAATTTTAGGGTCTAATCCTTTACTTCTTGCCTCATTAGCAATATCGTAAATTATATTGCATTCTTTTTGCAGATTTTCAATATAATTATTATACCCCATAGTCATCATTCCTTTAACAACCTATATTAAAGTTATTCAGAAATTACTGATTTCATGCTTTCAAGATATGCAACTGCGAGTGGATTTGTGAAATCTTTTGAATCAATATCATATAATACTCCGCAATTGATTGATATATTGCATTTAATATAAATTCCTACGGGTAAGACGCTCACGGCTTGCGTTTTAGGAACACCTTGCCTCATTAAAGAATGATAAGCCCATAGACACGATTGATAAGCCCTTTTTAATTCTCCATTCAATCTTGCTGAATCACTCGGCATTATATTTTTTGCACCTTCTATAATCCAATCTTCTGGATACCAAAAATTCATTTTCTTTCCAATATTTCCAATATCAATACTGTTTTTAATTCTATCGTGAGTCATTAATTCTTGAGCCACGAAAACAGGAACATTTAATTCAATAAATGCAACATTTTCAATAATCTTATCTAAAGTGATAGAACCGTATTTAGACATTTTTACTTTCATATAATCACTCCATAAACGACATAATATGGACAATCACATCAACTGTCCAACCATTACCAAGAGCCTTGTATCTTTGAGAATTAGAAACTCCTTCGGTGTAATTATCGGGAAGCGTTTGCAATCGCTCACACTCAATAGGAGTTAATTTTCTCCAATGCACTCCCTCTTCAATACCGCTATCTTGCATATTAAAAGCATCTTTGTATCTTCCTTTAGGCATGGGTGAAATAACTGTGTCTTTTTGAACCGTAGTTAAACAATTCATTTTCTCACCACCTCTAACTTCTAAGCATTGAGTAATTTTAATATCTTTATTGTAATCTTCTCTTTTACCAAACTCATTCAATCTCCTACCTATGATGGTAGCGGGGTTATATTCAATAAATGTTCCATTCCAATTTGCATATTGTCTTGCGGTCATACAAATTGCCTTATCTGGATTAACGGCAGAATACCTTTTCTTAATTTGAAAATCCTTTTTTTCTTTCCACCATCTTAACCACCCTCCTTTCAAATCAAAATCACTACTTACATTTTCTTGAACAATATCTTTCAATACAATACCCTTATCTTTTGGTTCACAAATATTTGGAATATTTGTCCAATACAACCTTCGCCTCTTTTGTGCTGAAACTAATGAAGAGTTAATCATAATTGGTTTAACTCCCATATATTCAGTAATAATATCTTGAAACTCTTGTTTCATCACTACATTTTCAAGAATAAAGTATTTAGGCTTGAAATGTTTTACAATATCCACAAAATCAAAAAACAACTTACTTCGGGGGTCATCAAAATTTAACTGCTTACCTGCAAAGGAAAAACCTTGACATGGTGAACCACCGATAATTAAATCAATGTTTTTAATATCCCACTCTCGCCAATTTTTAACATCACCTAACTGAATTGTATCTGGGAAATTCTTTTGGGCTACCTTAATAGGAAACTTATCAATTTCACTTGCATAATATTTTTCATATTCAATTTCTGCCCTTTCAAGAGCAACTCTTCCACACGATATTCCATCAAACAAACTTAGTGCATTTTTAATTTTTATCATTCACAACAACCCCTTTAATATCTCTTCAATAATTTTAACAGTCCAACCATTTCCTGTTGTTTTGTATCTTTGAGTATTAGACATTTTAACAACCTTATTATTCATAATCCCAAATAGGGTATAATCATCTTCTAAGGTTTGTAATCGCTCACACTCTAAAGGAGTAATTCTCCTAATTAAATATGAATTAGAATTACCTATAAAAATCTTGGGGTGTCTATGACCTCCTTGCATAGTTGTTAAAGTAGGACATTTACTATCGGTGGAATATACTCTCCTTGAGGATTCATGGGTTTTAATATCTAAATTAACAACATGACCTCTTTCTTTACCCGTAAATTCAACATCATTATCGTAAAAGAAATGTTTATCTTGAGGGCTAACATTTTCCATAATGTCTTTAATAAACAATTCATTTGATGGAGTAATTTCAAAATTATCAATATTAGTCCAATAAAGTCTATTTCTATTTTGTGCTGAAACTAATGAAGAATTAATCATAATAGGTTCAACACCTATTAATTCGGTTAGAAAATCTTTGAACCCAGATTTCATCCTCACATTTTCAAAAATAAACTTTACATTAGGATTTACAGATTTAACTTTTTCAAGGATTTTGATGAGAGGGTAAATCAACTTCCCCCTCATATCTTCAATACCTTGAAGTTTTCCATTATACGACCAAGGTTGGCAAGGAAATCCCGCCATAATCAAATCAATACTTGAAAAATCAATATCCCAACTTTCCCACTCATTAATATCTCCGAGTTTAATATTATCTGGAAAATGATAATCACTAATAGCAATAGCATATTTATCAATTTCACTTGAGTAAAAATTATCAAATGTAATGCCTAATCTCTCAAGAGCAATTCTCCCGCAAGATATTCCATCAAACAAACTTAGCGCATTTTTGATTTGCATGATAAGATAGAAAATTATTTACCTATTTAACTTAATTGATTGAAAATCAATAACTATAATAAGGTAATTAAGATTAGTTAGTAATATGTTGGGCTATGCTTGTATTAACAAAGAGTTGCGAGAAAACAATATTTTTACTAACCGAACCTTGCGACAGGCAACCTTGCTTGACAAGGGGTATGATTATCTCTCTCAAATAATTATCCAAAATCTTGAGGACTTTAAAACTATTCTGGAGTGGAATGAGGCTAACGGTTTCAAATTCTTTAGGATTTCATCAGAAATATTTCCATTCTTTTCACACCCTGTTCATGGCTATAAAATTACAGACCTACCTAATGCACACATTATTCTTTCCATGCTTACAGACATTGGTAACTATGCTAAAGCGCATAATCACCGACTTACTACTCATCCCGGTCCATATAATGTTCTTGCAAGTCCAAATCCCGATGTAGTTTCCAAAGCCGTTCTTGACTTAGAGGCTCACTCCACCATTTTTGACCTTATGGGGTTCACCCCCTCACCCTACAATAAAATCAATATTCATGTAGGTGGGGCTTATGGTGAGCCTGTTAAAGCACTTGCTCGGTTTTGTTCTAACTTCAACCTACTTAGTGATGCTTGTAAGGCACGACTAACAGTTGAAAATGACGACAGGGCTAATCTATACTCCACCCAAGACCTTTACGACCATGTTCACAAGGTTATTGGTATTCCTATTGTGTTTGACTACCACCACCACATCTTCAACACAGGCGGTCAGTCCGAGCAAGAGGCACTTGAGTTGGCTCTATCCACTTGGCCTCAAGACATTACTCCTGTTGTTCATTATTCCGAGTCAAAAAACATACATCAAGGCGAGGAAAAACCAACTCCTGCACATTCAGACATTGTTTATGGTCCAATCAATACTTACGACAACACAATGGATATTATGGTTGAGGCAAAACACAAAGAGTTTGCTATTTATGCACTTAACAACAATGTTCTTTGATTAAAAATCATTGGCTAATTTTCTTGAAAGGTCGTTATCTGATGGATAATGCAACCCATAACTAACTCTTGATTTAGCGATTCTTTCAGCAATTGAATAAAACTTCAAGGTTCTTAATGGATATTTTTTAGATAGATGTTTTGCAATCACAAATGCTTGTAATGCATGACCCGATGGATAAGCAGGAGTTTTAGCCGTTTCAGAAGGATAAGGCTTAATGCTTGAATTGACTTGAGCAGGTCTTGGCCTATTATAATAATTTTTTAAAGCGATAATTACGGGGTAAGTATCAGTAATGATATTATTGATTTCTTCCTTATCATATTCCAATCCTACCTCATCAAGATATTTGAAGAATGGAAATCTCGGAGATTCATCGGATAATAAAAAATATTCTTTATCTGGTTTTTTCATGGCTTTTTCAACCAATTTAGATTCCTTAACTGAATCTGGATATTTATGGGGCTTTGTTCGCCTTGAATAATGATAACCCTTTTCCATCTAATCAACTCGCAAACTTAGTTTCACAAAACCATTTGTTCGCCCCTAAAGCCTCCCAAAGAAGGTGAGTGATAAAACCTACAAGGAATGTCCCTACATAAGCAAACCAGATTCCGTTGATAGGTATGAACATCAAAGCAGAACCTACAATCAAAGTGCTAAATCCAATGATGACAGATTCCATTAACACTCCATCTCTCATATTCAACACCTTATTTTAAATTAAGCCTTTTGTTATATAATGTTTTCTTAATCAAAGCCCGCTTGACTCCAAGCCATAGCCGTATCTAATCCCATATATCTATCTCCACTCTCATCAACTAAAACCCAACCATCATAGTCGTCAATACCACCTTTAACGACTTTAACTCCAATAAATACATCATCTCCAAATTCATCTCCATAATCCACCTTCCAAGGAATAGGTCGCCCAACATAATTTTGCAACTGATTGAATTGAATATCTAATGGATACTGCTCACCATCAAACGAATCCCCCTCCATTCGTGAGGTCGCATTAAGGAAATCATTAATTTGATTTGCAAACTTGAAATCTAAATCCGTTAAGGAATTAGTATCGTGAGTCCATAAATTAATCACAACTGAATTGAATTGATATTTCACAAGCGGGTGATGATTTAATTCGTCTGCTATTTGGTTAATGATTTTAATTAAAGATTTAACTTCTTCAAACGATTTACATTTTACAATTCTTTGCAATTGATAATTTGTATTCTTTTCATCATAAAAACTAATTATTTTCCAACCATTAGGAGGATTATCCTTTTTTTTAGAATCTTCTGCTTGGAGATTTTCAACAACTGAATATTTCAAAGAATCTTGAGTGAAATCTCCTTCAACGGCAGATGATTTCATTAATTGGTCAATGGAATAATCTTGAATCTCTTGTTCTGCATGATATTCTGCATTTTTAACACATGAGCCACTTTGATAAGGTTGAGGTCCAACATAAGTGTAGCCTTCCCAACAAGGACCTCTTGTTCCTACTTTATATTCAGCAGATTTTTTAGTTTTTTTTTCTTCTGCCATATAATTAAATCGGTTAGGATTGTCATTAAGTTTATTAGCCATATATTGAGCATACGATACTGCTTGTTGTCTATGTCTATTTCCTCTAAACTTTCTAAATGGTTTTCTCCTATAATAAACAGTTGAAGTTGTTTTGTAATGAATTACACAAACTCCAAAGGGTAATTCTTCTTCTGCTCGGTATTTTGCAACTTTTTTAGCAATATCTTTAGGTTGTTTAGAGAATTGCTTACCTGCTTTCTTTGCTTTCTTTTTAGCGGCAGATGTTTTTTTGTATTCTTTATCCGTAAGAGCATCAATCGCCTTTGAAGGAAGATACCGTTCACCTGTTACAGAAGATTTCTTACCACTTTTAGTTGTCCAATCTTGGTCGCCCCATTCTTTCAAATCTTTTTGCGATTCAGTTTTCTTTGATGATTTGTAAGGTTTCAATCCTTTTTTCTCCATACTCTTTTCGTAATCTTTCTTTAGTTTTTGAGATTTTCTCGCAGACCATTGACCAGATTTCGTTCCATGAGTGTTTTGTTTCATAATCTTATTTTTCAAATCCAACCGAACCTTAGCACCCTTTTTACCATAAGTTTTTTCATATTTTTTCAAAGTAGCAGTATCAGATTCCGCTTGATAATCCTCTATAAATGAATCAGAAAACAGTTTTGGATTTTTAATTTCTTTACCACAACCACCTCTTGATTTAATGCAAATTACTGCGCTCCAATGATTATGACTAAAAACATGAAATAGCCCACAATGAGGACAATTCATTTCTATTGGCTCATCATCGGGGTCATAATCGTCATCATCATCTTCATAGGGGGTGCTTAATGACTTTTCAAACATATCAATCATTTCAATCCATTGTTGTTGAGTCATACCCATTTCAACATTTTTAACTACGACAAATGTTTTTAGAATATCATAAATATTTTCATCATGCCCTTCCAATATAGGCATAGGCATCATATCTTCAAGGGTATTCAATAATCCTATCCATTTTTCATGTGTAAGACCTAATTCAACATTCTTTTTAATATTGAATGATTTCAAAATATCATAAATACTTTCTTCTTCACCTTCTGCCGCTAAGGTTTTAGATTTCTTTTTAGCCCAATTAACACCCGATGTTCCACCCCAAAGAAGCCAAGCAATTGTTCCCGCAGTAGGTCCTCCATCGGGTTTCTTTTTAGAAGGTCGGTAATTTTTTCTATGTCTATTAAAAGCAGACATTCTTTTAACATCATGTCTTGAAACCTTTCCACTCGCAATCTTTCTTGCTCTCGTAAGTCCAGAATCAATTCCTTGACTTTTTGCTTCCGCAGGAGTTAAACCACCTCGCCCCCATTTCTTTCGCATCTCAAGCCCTTTCTTAGCATTTGCCACCGCAGACGAAGGAGGGGTGAATGATTCTGCGTTGTATCCTTTGAAATTATCTTTGTTTTTAATGATGTATGCTTTTTCGGTGAAGAATGGTTTTCCATTATATTCAAACCTTCCATTGTTGAATCCATCTCTTCCTTGTTTGAAGAAGTAATCTCCCAAATCACACCACGCTTCAAGAACAGTAAGTGGGGCTAATTCAATTAATGCTTCCATCAACACATCTCTTTTATCTTCTTCCGATACTGATAAATCAGTAAAGAAATCATGTTTCATAGTCAATAATTTCTTCCAAACTTCTAAGCCTAACATTATAATTAATGGTCGTGTTTCAATAGTGTTTAAATAACTAAATGCAGAATCAAACAATTTTGATTTAGGTTCATTCATGTTTGGATATTGACCCCACATATCCCACATTTCTTGGCATTCAATACAAATAGGATAATCCTCAAAATCGGCTTCATCTTCAAAATCATGGACCTTGTTGCAACCCACGCATTCTGCCATATAAGCCATGTTTTTTAAATTACTTCACCCGATATATAAAGATTAGTGGTCGTGTTCCATTATTTCATCGGGGTGTTTAGCCATAAATTCTGGAGGTGGGAGATAGAGGATTGGTGAAAAATCGTTATCAGTCCATGAAAATCTAAGGGATAGAGGGTTTCTTTCCATATCATTAATAATGTTTAACTCAATAGACCCTTCAACATAAAGTATGGTATCAACTATTAATCCTCTTTTCTCATCAGTTTCACTCCCCATTGGCTCACCACCGAATCCTCCCGAATCAGTATAATCAACTGCAAATGCGGCTAATCTATCAATTAAATAAATTAACTCATCGGGGTCTATTTCATCTTCATGGTGATGATGCCCATGTTCGTGATGTTCATGCCCTTCACCATCAAAGATATTATGTCCTTCTGGGAATGTATCTTTATCAATGTAATGTTCTAAGGTATAATCACTTAGAACCTGTTCGTATTGAGCAGGACTATATTGAATTGGAGGTTCAAATGGTGAATCTTCACCATGCCCATCATTCACATAATCCATGTGCATTGAAACTCTTTGTTGGTTTAAATCTCTAAGAGTTGAAATATAAGAATAGTCCTCTTGTTCTTCATCATTATAATACCCCCAATTATATCCACACCTTAAACAATAACCCCACTCATCGGGAACACCCTCGCTTGCTCTTGATTCATCAACATGGATTGCGTGTTCCCAACCACAATTGGGACAATTATCAGAATATGTATGCGAACCCATAATGTAACCTCAAGGTTTAATATTCCTTGCTTGATATATAAAGATTTACGACTCATCAGCCTTAAAACCTGCGACCAATCTATTGGTTTCTCGGTCTATGAACGGACAAGCCAACTTACTTTCAGTCGTATTATAATCAAAGGTTAATTCATCACCTTCAATAATTTTTTTCAAAGCAACAATGTGATAGCCTTGTATTGAACAATTAGGATTGAATGAGTGATTCATATATTTTGCAAAATCGTCTGTTATGTGTTGATTTTCTGCTATTTCAATTGATTGCCTTGTAGGTTCTGATAGTATATCTCCTTTCAAAATATTTACTAATTGACCCTCTTCATAATCTTGTGTTGCAATAACGCTTGCAAAATCTCCATCTCTAACAATTTCCATATCATCACTCTCTTTCATCATTTAAATCATACTCAAATGTTAATTCCAAAGGACCTTCAAGTGGATAAGTCATAGGTTCTGCATCTCTCAAGAAGAAGATTTGAAATCTTCCTTCGGACTCCATCAATCCTAAATCACCAATACTAATCCATTGATTTTCTCTATATGGGTGGTTATCATCAACCCCTACATTAACAAACTCATGTATTCTAATATGATACCTATTCATAATATTTTCAAGAGCAGAAACTTTCATGTTTCCATCTTCAACCCTATCTAAATCTTCTGCGTGTTCCATCACATCATCATTACCCATAAGCCTTTCAGCCAATGCTTCATTAACAATCATAGGTAATTCTAATTCCGTTCTAAGCCAAGCCTCAATATCATCTTTCCAGAAATCACCTACAAACTCATCTTCTAAGGTTGATTTGAAATGTTCAAAGTCAATCTGCCACCAAATAGAAGGTGCATCTGGCGACCTCACTTCTTCAAGTTGTTCTTCTTCTTGCCCTTCAACCGCAATAGCGGTATCTCCTTGAACATTATCTCCAAGACCTATTAATCTCCCATAAACCACTAAACTATGGTCGTATAGAGGGAGAATATTTAGAATCCACCGATTGCCTCTCTTAACAATAACAGGGTCTAAACCTGTTTCACCATATCTCTCACCATTAATATCTCTTTTAGATATAGTTTTAACTGTCGTATGCAATTCCTTTGCAATTGATGATGCTGACCTTCCCTTAGCCATTTCTTTGATAAACCACATCATCTGCTTATCTTTAGGTAGTAAAATCTTTAATTTACCATCAGAACCTAAGAATGTTTCATAACCTTTAATTTTTAAATATCGGTTAATAGTCCTTCGGCTCGTTCCCGACAATCTTGCCGCTTCTCCAATTCCGTATTTAGAGCCATCATCTTTTCTCCTATACATAATTAAATCAACGGCTCTAACTGCTCTTTCAGTAGCCTCATCACTCATTTTAGGAGGTGTGATTGCAAGAGGCTTACCCATCCTATAAATAGCCTTATACCCTCTCATTTGAAGGAATCTTTGAATGGTTCTCCTGCTTGTTCCTGCCCTTCTTGCGGCCTCCATAATTCCTATGCCTGTATCAATCATAAGATTAACTGCTTGTAAAGCCCTCTTTGCGGCTTCAACACTCATTCTAAATCTCATATCAATCACTTTACAATCGTATATTACCTATTTAACCGTTCTCAATTCAATAACCATCATCATAAACGCCTGTTGAACCTAAATTAGATGAAATTAATTTATGTAATTTAAAACTACCATCTTCTAATACAGTCGCACCCTTACAGAAAAATGGGAAATAAGTTTTTTCAATAACATATTCAATCATA
>MDTB01132693.1_pt1 | contig 10046 bp, 5 predicted proteins | sample 811161 | NCBI WGS metagenome assembly MDTB01 (sample SAMN05326650, study PRJNA326480) | marine metagenome | isolation source: seawater | place: Mediterranean Sea | collected 2009
CATGTCCAGGTGTATCTATAATATTAATTCTATGATCTCTCCAAAAACATGTTGTTGCAGCAGAAGTAATTGTAATACCTCTTTCTTGCTCTTGTTCCATCCAATCCATTGTTGCGGCGCCATCGTGAACTTCACCGATTTTATGACTTTTTCCTGTATAATAAAGAACTCTCTCAGTTGTCGTAGTTTTTCCAGCATCTATGTGAGCCATGATCCCAATATTTCTGTATTTATCTAATTTATGAGTTCTTGGCATAAGTTTTTACCATCTAAAATGAGCAAAAGCTTTATTCGACTCTGCCATTTTGTGTGTATCCTCTTTTTTTTTAATTGCTGAACCTTTATTTTGATATGCATCATAGATTTCATTAAATATTTTGTCTGACATTTTTTTGTCTTTTCTTTTTCTGGAAGCATCAATTAACCATCTTAAAGCTAATGCTTGCGATCTTTTAGATTTAACTTCTACGGGAACTTGATAAGTTGCTCCTCCAACTCGTCTTGATCTAACTTCTACAGTTGGCTTAATATTATTTATTGCTTCATTAAAAACATTTATTGGTTCTTCTTTAGCCTTAGATTTAATTTTATCAATTGCATCGTAAACAATTTTTTCTGCTATTGTTTTTTTTCCATCATACATAATTGAGTTTACTAATTTTGGAATAATTGCTGATTTATAAACTGGATCTATAATCTGAATTTTTTTTGGAGCTTTTTTCTTTCTAGACATTTTTATTTACCTTTTTTAGCTCCGTACTTTGATCTCTGTTGTTTTCTTGCTGTAACACCTTGGGTGTCTAAATTGCCTCTGAGAATATGATATCGTACTCCAGGTAAGTCTTTCACACGACCTCCTCTTATTAAAACTACAGAGTGCTCTTGTAAATTATGACCTTCCCCAGGAATATAAGATGTTACTTCATGACCATTGGATAATCTTACTCTTGCAACTTTCCTTAGTGCTGAATTTGGTTTTTTTGGTGTTGTTGTATAAACTTTTACACAAACACCTCTTTTTTGAGGGGATTTTTCTAAAGCAGGAACTTTATCTCTTGCTTTAACTTTCACTCTTTTTTTTCTTAACAACTGGTTAATTGTCGGCATATTTTTTATATTATTAATTTTATTTTTGATGAAATAACTGACAGGTTATGTGTGGCAGCGTTTAGTACTAATGTACTACATTCCAACCAAAAACACCGCCAAAATACTATAGAATTTCACTTTGTCAATTTAAAACGAAGTATTTATCAGGGTTTTTTTTATTGATTTGCTTGAGTTTCTGAGGGTTCAATTTTTTCTTGTTCAGATAAAAAGTTTTTATCATCTTCAACAGCTTTTTTATTCCATTCATTCTTGATTGACCCTGTGCCTGCTGGTACTAGTCTTCCAACTATAACATTTTCTTTTAAACCTTGTAATTTATCAATTTTTCCTCTGATAGCCGCATCTGTTAGCACTCTTGTTGTCTCTTGAAATGAAGCAGCTGAAATAAATGACTCGGTTTGTAGAGAAGCTTTTGTAATACCCATCAAAACACGTTCTCCAATAGCTAGTTTTTTATTCTCTGATTTTAATTTTTCGTTCATATTATCGAATTTAATTCTATCAATTATCTCGCCTGGTAATAAATTTGAGTCACCTGACTGTTTTACTTCAATTTTCTTCAACATTTGTCTCAAAATTGTTTCTATATGTTTGTCATTTATAACAACTCCTTGTAGTCTATAAACTTCTTGAACTTGATTGACAAAATACTCTGTTAACTCTTCTATACCCATTATTCTTAAAATATCATGAGGTAAAGGTTGACCATCTAAAAGGTACTCTCCTTTTTTAATTTTTTCACCTTGGTTAAAGTTGATATGCTTGCCTTTTGGTATTAAATAATTTGATGTTTCTTCGTTTTCAGAAACAATTGATATTCTTTGTTTTCCTCTTACCTCTTTACCAAATAAAACTTTTCCATCATTTTCAGCAATTATTGCGCTATCTTTTGCTTTTCTTGCTTCAAATAACTCGGCTACTCTAGGTAGACCTCCAGTTATGTCTTTTGTTTTAGATGTTTCTTTTGGAAGCCTTGCTATAACATCTCCAGCAAATATTTTTTGCCCATCTTTGACAGATAAAATTGAGTCCGGAACTAAATAATATCTTGCTTCATTATCATCAGCTTTTTTAATTACATTACCTTTTTCGTCTCTTAAAGTGATACGTGGTTTTAAATCAGTATTTTTAGATTGAGATCTCCAATCAATTACAGATTTAGATGATATGCCTGTAGTATCGTCAGTTATTTCTTGCAATGATACACCATCTATTAAGTCAACATATCCAGCAATTCCACTTTTCTCAGCAATTACCGGTGTTGTGTATGGATCCCATTCACAAATTTTTGAATTTTTTTTAACCTTATCTCCATTTTGAAAGAATAATTTCGAACCATATGGAACTTTATAGATTGCTACCTGCATTCCTTTTTCATCCTCTATCAAAATTTGTGTATTTCTCCCCATTACAATAAGATTTTTTTTAGAGTCCTCTATGAGATTTGTGTTTATTATTTTTAATATTCCATCGGTTTTTGTAACTATTTGAGAATCTTGTTTAATAGATGCTGTTCCTCCTACGTGAAAGGTTCTCATTGTTAACTGTGTTCCTGGTTCTCCTATAGACTGGGCAGATATCATTCCAATGGCTTCACCTACATGAACCATTTTTCCTCTCGATAAATCTCTTCCATAACTCATTGCACAAACACCCTCTTTAGATCCACATGTTATCACTGAATATACTTGAATTGATTTTACTCCTGCTGCATCTATTTTTTCACAGCCTGACTCATCAATCATCTCACCTTTTTTGATAATTTTTTCACCAGAAATTGGATTTTTTATATCATTAGCAGCTACTCTTCCTAAGGCTCTTTCGGATAATGTAACAATAACATTTCCACCCTCTATAATTTCTGCTAAATTAATTCCTTTTGCTTTTCCACAATCACACTCTTTTTTGGTAATTGTCAGATCTTGTGCCACATCACATAATCTCCTTGTTAAATATCCAGAATTTGCAGTTTTAAGAGCAGTATCAGCCAAACCTTTTCTAGCGCCGTGCGTAGAATTGAAATACTCTAATGCGGTCAAACCTTCTTTAAAATTTGATGTTATGGGCGTTTCTATAATTTCACCAGACGGTTTAGCAATTAAACCTCTCATTCCAGCAAGTTGTTTCATTTGAGCAGCTGAGCCTCTAGCACCACTATCTGCCATCATGAAGACTGAATTAATTTTTAGACCTTCATCAGTTGTTTCTGTTGCCGAAATTCCCTTCATCATTTCACCAGCTACTTTATCTGTACATTTTGACCAAGCATCCACAACTTTATTATATTTTTCACCCCTAGTAATTAAACCTTCAGAGTACTGATTTTCATATTCAGCTATTAGCTTTTTTGTTTCATCAATTAATTGACCTTTGTTTGACGGGATTACCAAGTCATCTTTTCCAAATGATATACCAGCTCTGAAAGCATGTTTAAAACCTAAATCTTTTAATTTATCACAAAATATTACGGTTTTCTTTTGCCCACAAAATCTGAAAACAATATCAATAACTTCAGAAACTATTTTTTTTGGAAGCAATCTGTCTATTAAAGAAAATTTAATGTTACTATTTTTTGGTAAGACATTTGCTAATAAAAATCTTCCAACAGTACTTGTGTATTTTTCTACCTTTTTATCTCCATTCTCATCAACAGTTTCAAATCTAGAAATAATTTTTGAATGTATTTTAATTTGACCAGTTTCTAATGCATGTTCAATTTCTGCATTATCAACAAAATATCCTTCAATTTTATCTTTTGTGGTTGGTTGTTGTGATAAATAATAAATACCTAAAATCATATCTTGACTTGGAACAATGATAGGTTTTCCATTAGACGGACTTAGAATATTATTAGTAGACATCATTAAAACTCTAGCTTCCAATTGAGCTTCTAAACTTAAGGGTATGTGTACTGCCATCTGATCGCCATCAAAGTCTGCGTTAAATGCTGCACAAGTCAAAGGGTGCAATTCAATAGCATTACCTTCAATTAGCTTAGGTTCAAACGCTTGTACTCCAAGTCTATGAAGAGTTGGTGCTCTATTTAAAAGAACTGGATGTTCTCTAACTATTAACTCTAAAGCATCCCATACAGCGTTAGTTTCTTTTTCTACTAATTTTTTCGCTTGTTTAATTGTTGAAGCTAAGCCTAGTTTGTTTAAACGAGCATATAAAAAAGGTTTAAATAATTCTAAAGCCATTTTTTTAGGTAAACCGCATTCATGTAGTTTAAGATCAGGACCAACAACAATTACGGATCTACCAGAATAATCAACTCTTTTTCCCAATAAATTTTGTCTAAATCTACCTTGTTTTCCTTTTAACATTTCAGCTAATGATTTAAGTGGTCTTTTGCCAGTTCCAGTTATGACTCTGCCTCTTCTGCCATTATCAAATAAAGCATCAACAGATTCTTGAAGCATTCTTTTTTCATTTCTGATTATTATATCTGGTGCTTTAAGATCCATTAATCTTTTTAGACGATTATTTCTATTTATTACCCTTCTATAAAGATCGTTTAAATCGGATGTAGCAAATCTACCACCATCAAGTGGAACTAATGGTCTTAATTCAGGAGGAATAACAGGAACAGTTGTTAATATCATCCATTCAGGTTTTTGACCTGTTTCCATAAATGACTCTATTAACTTTAATCTCTTTATAGATCTTTCTTCTGCAACTTTAGATTTTGTTTCGTTTATCGCTTTTACCAATGCAGTTTTTTCAGCTTCCAAATCAAGTGATTTTAAAATTTCTAATATAGCCTCTGCCCCTATTCCTGCTGTAAAAGACTCCTCACCATATTCATCTTGATATTTTGCTAGTTCCTCCTCGTTAATTAGCTGATTTTTTTTTAAACCAGTTAAGCCTGGTTCTATAACAATAAAATTTTCAAAATATAAAACTCTTTCAACCTCTTTTAATTTCATGTCAACAGCTAACGAAATTCTACTTGGTAATGATTTTAAAAACCAAATGTGAGCAACCGGAGTTGCAAGATTTATGTGACCCATTCTTTCTCTTCTTACATTAGATTTTGTAACTTCGACTCCACATTTTTCACAAATTATACCTCTAAATTTCATTCTTTTATATTTACCGCATAAACATTCATAGTCCTTGATTGGACCAAATATTCTTGCACAGAACAAACCATCTTTTTCTGGTCTAAAAGTTCTATAATTTATTGTTTCAGGTTTTTTAATTTCACCATATGTCCAAGATTTAATTTTTTCAGGACTTGCTAAAGTTATTTTGATGCTGCTAAAATTTTGTGCATCAGATATTTCGTTGTTTTTAAATAAGTCTGTTAGTTCTTTTTTCATAATTAATTTAACTCAACATTTAAAGCTAATGATTTAATTTCTTTCACCAAAACATTGAAAGACTCAGGTATACCTGACTCAAAATTTTCCTCTCCTTTTACTATAGTTTCATAAACCTTAACTCTACCAGCAACATCATCCGATTTAACTGTTAAGATTTCTTGCAAGGTATAAGAGGCTCCATAAGCTTCAAGCGCCCATACTTCCATTTCACCAAATCTTTGACCCCCTAGTTGAGCTTTTCCACCAAGTGGTTGTTGTGTGACCAAACTATATGGTCCTGTAGATCTAGCATGAATTTTATCTTCAACTAAGTGATGCAGTTTTAGCATATAAATTATACCCACAGTAACAGCTCTATGAAATTTTTCTCCTGTTCTACCATCCCATAGAAAAGTTTGACCTGAAGCAGGCAAATCTGCTAGTTTTAACATTTCCGTTACATCATTTTCTTTAGCGCCATCAAAAACTGGTGTTGCGATTGGAATTCCATTTTCAAGATTTTGGCATAAATCTTTAAATTCTGTTTTATTCAATTTATCAAGACTCTGTTCAAAAACTTCTTTTCCATAAACAGATTTAAGAAAATTAGAAATTTTTTCAGTTTTTTCTACTTTTTTTTGATTTTCATCAATTAATTTTTTCATATTTTCACCAAATTCTTTACATGCCCAACCTAAATGAGTTTCCAATATCTGGCCTACATTCATTCTACTAGGAACTCCTAGTGGGTTTAAAACTATATCTACAGGTTTACCATTTTCCATGTAAGGCATATCTTCAACTGGAACGATTTTACTTACGACTCCTTTGTTGCCATGACGGCCTGACATTTTATCACCAGGTCTTAATCTTCTTTTTATAGCTACGAAAACTTTAACCATTTTCATCACACTTGGTAACAAATCATCACCTTGTCTAATTTTTAAAACTTTATCTTCAAATCTTTCTTGTATATCCAACTTTGCTTTATTAAATTGATCTTTAAGTTGATTTAAAGCTTCAGTTTTTTTGTCATCATTAACAGATAATTTAAATATTTCTGCAATATGAGTGTTTTCAATTTTTGCTGAATCAATTTTTTCTCCAACATCAAAATTTTTTATCTTTTTACTAATAGTAGAGTTTGATAAAATTTGAATGGCACTTTGCTTAATACTTCTTTCTAAAATTTCTTCTTCTACAATCTTGTCTTGTTGAACCAGGTCAATCTCAGATCTTTCGATTGTAATTGATCTTTCATCTTTTTCTATACCGTGTCTATTAAAAACTCTCACATCTACAACAATACCACTGCTTCCACTAGGCATTTTTAAAGAGGTGTCAGTTACATCAATTGCCTTTTCTCCAAATATTGATCTAAGTAATTTTTCCTCTGGTCCAGATGCTGAATCACCTTTTGGAGTGACTTTCCCAACTAAAATATCTCCTCCTTTAACTTCAGCTCCAATATAAACTACCCCTGACTCGTCTAAATTTTTTAAAGATTCTTCATTAATGTTTGGAATATCTCTGGTAATGTCTTCTTCGCCCAACTTTGTGTCTCTAGCCATTACTTCATACTCTTCTATATGAATCGATGTAAAAACATCGTCAGTTACACATCTTTCAGAAATCAATATGGAGTCTTCAAAATTATAGCCTTGCCAAGGCATGAAGGCTACTGTCACATTTTTTCCAAGACCTAATTCGCCTAATTTAGTTGATGGACCATCTGCAATTATATCACCAGTACTAACTTTATCTCCAACTCTAACTAAAGGCTTTTGATTAATACAAGTGTTTTGATTTGATCTTTTAAACTTTTGTAAATTATATATATCTACACCCGATTTAGTGAAATCAGTTTCGCTGGTTGCCTTAATAACAATTCTTTTACCATCAATTTTGTCAACAATACCATCTCTTTTAGCAACAATTGTAACTCCAGAATCTAACGCTACATCACTTTCGATTCCTGTTCCAACAAGTGGTGACTCTGGTTTCAAAAGGGGCACTGCCTGTCTCATCATATTAGAACCCATTAATGCTCTATTAGCATCATCATTTTCTAGAAATGGTATTAAAGAAGCAGCAACTGAAACTAGTTGTTTTGGAGAAACATCTATGTAATCAATGTTTTCAGGTTTTGATAAAATAAAATTTAAATTTTGACGACAAGAAACTAGCTCTTCTTTTATTTTACCATTTTTATCAACTTTCGAATTAGCTTGAGCAATTGTATATTTCGTCTCCTCCATAGCAGAAAGATACTCAATGCTATCTTCAACTACTCCATTTTTAACTCTTTTATAAGGACTTTCTATAAAACCATATTTATTAATTTTTGCATATGTTGATAAACTATTGATTAATCCAATGTTTGGTCCCTCTGGTGTTTCAATTGGACAAATCCTTCCATAATGTGTCGGGTGAACATCGCGAACTTCAAACCCTGCTCTCTCTCTAGTCAATCCTCCAGGTCCTAAAGCTGAAACTCTTCTTTTGTGAGTTATTTCTGATAGAGGATTTGTTTGGTCCATAAATTGTGAAAGCTGTGAAGTAGCAAAAAAATCTTTTAAGGAAACTGTCAATGGTTTTGCATTAATTAAATCCTGTGGCATCGAGGATTCTACATCTAGTGTAGTCATTTTCTCTTTAATAGCTCTCTCCATTCTATAAACGCCTATACGAGCTTGATTTTCAACGAGTTCACCGACAGATCTAACCCTTCTATTTCCTAAGTGGTCAATATCATCTACGTCATCTTTTCCATCTCTTAGATCTAACATTTTCTTTATTATAGAAATAATATCGTCATTTCTTAAAATAGTAATTTTATCAGAACATTCTAAATTTAATCTTGAATTCATTTTAACTCTTCCAACATCAGAGAGATCGTATCTGTCAGAACTAAAAAAAAGGTTATTAAATATTTGCGTTGCTATTTCTATGGTTGGTGGTTCTCCTGGTCTTAAAACTTTATAAATTTCAGTTATAGCATCATTTTTAGTTTCATTTTTGTCATTAAAAATAGTTTGCAAAAGATAAGGGCCTTTGTTAATTGAATTTGTAGTAGATATCTCCAAAGTTAAAATATTCGCTTCTATTATTTTTTTTAAAATAACATCATTAATTTCTGTTCCTATTTTAAATACATCTTCACCAACTTTAATTTCTTTGTGGAGAAATTTTCCATAAAGTGACTCGCTCGTTACAAAAATTTCTTTTAAACCATCACTAGAAAGTTTTTTTGCACTTAGAAAGTTGATTTTATCTCCAAGTTTAATAATTACTTTTCCTGTTTTTGAATCAACAACTTCTTCAGAAAAATTCTTAGTTTTGTAATTTTCGGGATTAAATTTTGTTTTCCATTTTTTTAGTTTGTCGTCAAAAGTAAAGTTTTCTTTTTCGTAAAATTCATTTACCATATCACTTTTTGAGTATCCTAAAGCTAATAATAAAGTAGAGGATAAAGTTTTCTTTTTTCTATCTATTCTAAAATATAATAAGTCTTTAACATCATATTCAAAATCTAACCACGAGCCTCTATTAGGAATAACTCGACAATTAAAAAGTAATTTTCCACTCGCATGTGATTTCCCTTTATCATGATCAAAAAATACTCCTGGACTTCGATGCATTTGGTTTACAACAACTCTTTGGACTCCATTAGTAATAAATGTACCACTGCTAGTCATCATAGGAACTTCTCCCATATAAACTTCTTGTTCTTTAGCAGAAAGTATATCTTTTGTGTTTGTTTCTTGATTTATATCATAAACAACTAATCTAAGAGTACATTTAAGGGCAGATGAATATGTAAGACCACGTTGGATACATTCTTCGGTATCAAATTTAGGTTTTTCTAATCTATATGAAATATATTCTAAAGTTGCTTTATCATTTAAATCTTCTATTGGAAAAATACTTTTAAAAACTCTGTCAAAACCTTTAGTTAACTGATTGGCTATATTTGGATCAAAAGATGTTAGTTCTTTATAAGAATTTTTTTGAACTTCAATTAAATTAGGTATGGATAAACCTTCTTTAAGTTTTCCAAAATTTTTTCTAATATTTTTCTTTTCAGTAAAAGATAATTGCATCTATAGTGTTTTGCTAGTTAAAAATATAACCAGCAATTAATTCTTTCTTTTAAATTTACTTAAGTTCTACTTTTGCGCCTGCTGCTTCTAATTTAGCTTTTATTTCTTCAGCTTCTTTTTTATTAACACCAGACTTAACTTCCTTAGGAGCTGCTTCTACTAAATCTTTAGCTTCCTTTAATCCCAATGAAGTTACTGCTCTAATTTCTTTTATTACGTTAATTTTTTTATCTCCTGCAGCTGCAAGCATTATTGTAAACTCAGTTTTTTCTTCTGCGGGTGCTGCACCTCCTGCTGCTGGCGCTGCTGCAACAGCTGCTGCTGCTGTAACGCCCCACTTTTCTTCAAGTTGTTTTGAAAGTTCAGCTGCTTCAACAACAGTTAAACTTGATAAATCATCTATAATTTTATTTAGATCTGCCATATTATTTTATGTTTTTGTAGGGTTTATTTTTTACTTTTTTCGAGCGCTAAAATAGCGATTTTTGAAGCTGGTGCAAGTAAAATACTTGCGATTTTTTGTGCA
>MDTB01090295.1_pt1 | contig 10045 bp, 7 predicted proteins | sample 811161 | NCBI WGS metagenome assembly MDTB01 (sample SAMN05326650, study PRJNA326480) | marine metagenome | isolation source: seawater | place: Mediterranean Sea | collected 2009
ACTAAGCATTACAAAAATGTTGAAGAAATTGAAATTGCTGGTCCTGCAGAAGAAATTCTAAGATTCTTATCAGAAAGAACAAATCCAATGTTCGAAGCGCATGATCTAGCGATTAACTATGTATATTGGAAATTTAAATATGATGGAAGAAGTGAGAGAAAATTGAAAGGTATTTTTAAAAACTCTCTCAAAGGTGATAAAGAAAGATCATATAATAGTAATAAGGTTGTAAAAGATTTTAAAGCATATTGCTTTTCACTAAGATCTGGGCATTTTGAAAAAGCTCCTGCAGGTTGGGATATTGCTAAAGAAGAAGACCTTCACGAACTGGGTGAGATTGTAAAAAAAGAACCATCGATAGACGACTTCATGTAGCTAACCTAAGAAGTCAAATAGATTTAATTTTGATATATTAATAAATGCTTTCTGAGATGCTTCCTGACTTGTAAGTTGAGACTGCAAACTGGTAACAAGAGTAGCTAAATCAGCATCTTGTAAATCACTCACGTCTTGACTTATAAGAATTTTTCTTTCTTCTAGAATATCTCTTAATCTTTCTGAACTATTCATTCTAGCACCTACTTTAGCTCTTTGATTTGATACATGACTCTGAATCGTTACTAACTCATCAAGACGGCTAGCTATAGTTTGATCTTTGTCATAAATGGTTTGTTCGTTAGAAAGATTATTTCCTGCAGCATCTACTGCTCTAAAAGAGAAAAATGATGTTGGGGTTTCTTGAGCTTTATCGATACCTGTAATTTGCAAATTACCAAAATCAATATCTTTTCCATAGGTATTGACCAACTTTAAAGTTTTATTTGAATCTTCTAATGTTGCAGTGATATCCAAGTTAGCTCCGTTTATAGCAGTTCTAATATCACTTAAATCACTACCAGTGAGATCAAGAGAAAAATCTGCTGATTTTGATCCTGATTTTATAGTAAATGAGTATGTTCCTGGGTTCGCATTGGTTAGAGTTAGTTTAGCTATTCCTTCAGCTTTAGCCTCTTCAACGCCTCCTGTAGCTGTTCTGATGGAACGACTAATGTTATCGAGTGCAGCAAATAAGTCAGTTGATACACCCTCTGATGTTACTATATCTTGGAAAACTGTACTTCCATCGATAGTTGTTTCTATTAGCCTAGACTCAGTAACCTGTAAGTTAAGCACACCTCTATCTCCCTTATAATCAACACTACCAGTAGCATCCATTTTGAATGGACTGGTTTTTGTTTTAAATCCAGCGTAAATAAACGTTCCTGTTGAATCTTGAGTATTTGCAATAGTCATTAATTCATTTTTCATTTCGTCAAATTCAATTGCTATAGCTTCTCTATCCATCACACCATAAATGTCATTTGATGCTTGAACTGCAAGTTCTTTAGCTCTAATAAATACGTTATTTACAGCTTCCATAGTTGCATCCATTAAATGAAGACGGTCTAAAGCAATATTAGAGTTTTCAATAAATCTATTAACTCTACTCAAATTGTCTTTTATACCTGATAATTGAACTGCTCCAACAGGATCATCAGAAGCAAAAATTATATTTTTTCCAGATGAAATCTTATCCTGAATCTTTTGAATATTTTCCATATTCTTGGAAAACTGATTAAGTTGTTGATCGCTAAAAAGTTTGTTGCTTATTTTCATGATTTAATCATAGCAAAATTCATGCCCATCTACTTTAATACCTGAAGAAAGTCGAGAAATTGCTTCTTCATGCCATGTCTAGCTTTTGCAGCTGAGTTCGCGGCTAATAAAGCTCCGACTTCTGCATTACTTATACTTGTCATGTTATTATGTCCTTATTTTATAATTTAATATTTTTATTAATATCTATTGAGAAACAACTCTCAATAATGAATCAAAGAGTTCACGGGCAGTTTGAATTATTCTTGCATTTGCAGAAAAAGCTTGCTGAAATTGTATTAATGAGGCAGCTTCTTCATCAAGAGAAACTCCAGATCTTTCATCTTCGAGTGCTACAGCTTCATTCATACTAGCTTCAGCATCTTGCGCTTCCATTTGACTGCTTCTAACAGTTGCTCCAACCTCTGTGGCTATTTTGTTGAAAATATCTTGAAAACTTCCAGAATTTTTGCCGTTCATATCAGATTGTTGAAGATCAAGCATTTTTAAAATATTTCTATTATCACCAATACCGTCATTATTATTTAATATTGTAAAAGAATCTTTTACCTTCGCGTCTCCCGTTAATCTTAATGTTTTTTCAACAGCATTAATAACACCATCATCAGGAATCAACCTTGTAGCAATAGTATGACCAGTTGTATTATCTAAAACCTCGATTTTTTTATTATTTGTTGAATCGACTTGTATTTTGAATTCTTCATCAACATTACTACTAATAACTTCTCCATAATTGGATGCAATCTTTTTTGACCCATTTCCTGTCATAAGAATTATAAGATCCTCTGAGGGGATATTAGATATTGACAAATTATTTCCTACAAGGGATTTTACGCTATTTGAGGGAACTTCAAGGTCTATTGCATGAGAACCAGAAACATCTGATGTAAAAGATTGAGCTCTAATTTCATCATTTAAAACATTTAAGTTAATTTGACTCGTTTTAAAGCCAAAGGCCTCTGCTTGTGCGTGATCTCCAGCTGTAATTCTATCAACAATAATTTGTTTTTTATCTGTCTCTTTAATAATAGTTATTTGTGCATTTGTATCACTAATTTGATTAATCTCAGCCGTAATTCCTACAGCTGAGGCTGGTGTTGATGTATTATCATTTAACAATGCACTTGCAAAAACTGTTGAAAAAGTATCTCCAGCATGACCATTTCCTCCTCCGAATGAAAGTAATGTAATAGGCTCTTTCGTAGCATTGTCGAAAGATGAAGCTAAACTAAATGTATTGGCATCTACAACCTTTGCAAAATATGAAGTTCCATTTGTTAAACCATTTAGAGCTGTTCCTCCAGCTGCATATGTTATTTTATCACCGGTTTTGAAACCATGGCCAGTAGATGTTAATGTTGTAGATGACCCCCCCACTCCAGTGGTATTGATTGTCTTAGTATTTGATTTTATAAATACTCCAATTGGGCTTGCATTATCCTTTATTTTCATATGAAAGTGCGTAGTATTACTACCAGCTGGCGTTGTAATTGAAGAACCTGTAAATGTTGATTTAGTATCTTCACTCTTCATTCCAAACAACAGGGCGTTGTCATCATTTGTAGAGTCTACAGGAAATGAAAATTGAGAAGCAGAAATTGATTTTCCACCAGATATATATAAGTTTTTCTCAGGATCAAAAGTATCAGAAGCATTTCCCCCTAAACCACTTGCACCAATAGTTATAACTGAAGGTGTACTGTTTGTTGCTAAGGTATAATTACTTGCTAGTTTAAAATTATGAGCATCAACTTTAACTGCATAATAAGTCTGGCCATCAACTAAACCGCCACGAGGACTAGAAAATGTATCTGAAACACTTCCGCCCGTTCCTCCTGTAATTGTAATAGCAGCTCCACCTGATGTTGCTGCAAGCTGAAAACTATTTGCTGATCTATTTTTTACGAAATATGTTGTTCCGTCAACTAAACCAGATATTGGTAAGCTTCCACCTTTTTTGTATACGACTGGATCATTATTAGTAAAATCATTTGCAACTGAAATTGTGTTTGTAGAATTAAAAGTTGTCGTATCAACAATAACTTTTTCAGCGGCATTGTACGTGACTGCATCTCCAGTTTTCAAGTTATGTTCAGGTGAAGTGATTGTATCTACACCCCCTAACCCAGTAGTATTTACAGTAATTGGTTCAGGGTTTTCAAAATATGCAGTAAGTAAATCTTTTTCTCCTCCAGAAACAACTACCTCACCATTTGTCATAGATAAGGTGTATGTTAATCCGTCATAATTAATTTTGAAACTTGAACCGTCCTTTGGAATTGATTTAATTGCTGTTCCTATAACCTCTGACGATGGGCTATTTGCTCTTAATCCGCTAGCAATTCTTTTTGCAATTTCAGAAGGTTGTAAGATTTCATTTTTTGATACATCGATAGTTGTTGAAAATGCTGCTCCGTTTCCATCAGCTGGTATTGTCAGTCCATATGAAAGCACAGCACTAGCTGCACTTAAACCATCCGGATGACTGCTAGAGAAGTCGCCCTGAAGAACAATAGGGTTGATGGTTTTAACTTCACCTGTGCTTGATGATGTAACATTTAAAAAACCATCATTTAAAGCATTTTGCACTCCAGTTACAGTTGACCCACCTCCGTTATTAGAAGTGCTAATTGCTGATGAAGAACTTATCTGCAACTCACCACTAAATCTTGCGGCCTTAAAGTTTGTATTATCTAGAGTAACTGTAACGGGACTACTAAATGAAGAGAAGTCATTTTTCAAAACCTCCATTTCAACGTTATTAGGTGATGAAAATGAAGAAATTTGTATGTCATCTCCATCTAGATTCTCCATCACAATGTGTTTCTTATCTGATGATAAATTAGCAACTACACCAGTTCTTCCTGAAAAATTATTAATTGAATTAGCTAAATTAGTCAAATCCGTTGATAATATAGAAGCTGAAATATCAGCATCATTTCCTACTCCAGCTTTACTTAATAAATTAAATGAAATAGTTCCATTTGAAGAAGGAGCAGAAATTTTTACTTTTGTTGATGCTATTGCCTCTATACCTAAAGTTTTTGCCTCTTCATTCACTAAATTTGCAACAAAACCTGCAGAAGATTCAATTGGAACTGTGATATTCTTAGATTTTCCTGTTGTAGTTGAATTTAAAGTAAGGGTATATGCAGCGCTTACATGACTTGCTGGAACTGTTGTAGCATGGCGTTGAGCACTAGCTGCCGTTCCATTAGCTCCATAACTTATAACAAAGTTTCCTCCAACTGTTGATCTAGAAATATCTATACCCCTGTATTTTTCATTGCCTGTTCCATTAAGATAATCAGCTCGATATTCTGCGAATCTATTAAAACCATTATCTTCAGTTAGAAACTGGGCAATCTCTGTATCCGATAGAACTTCACCAGCAAGATGTCTGCCCTCACGTGTGAAAATTTGTAGTTTACTGGCTGATGTAATCGATGGATTAATTACATTAGCATTAATTGTTGTCGCTGCTGAAATTGAACCAGAGGAAAATTGTTTGTCGTTACTTGCGATTGATAATGTTGATCCACCTCCAGAGGCAAATAAACCCATCGATCTAAAGCTATGTGCATTTCCCGAAACATCTCTACTTCGATTTAAAACATCAGCTAACTCGTTCAGATTTTCTACACCTGTAATATCAATAGTTACTGCACTTGAGTCAGCCATTGTGACTGTAATTGAAGTTAATGACGTCAAATCAGATGATGATAAACCAAACTGTAGCTGGGGTTGAGCTACATACGAACTTAAATTTACAAAGGAAGTATCTGCTTTGATAATAGCCGCACCGCCATCTGCCGAGAAGGTTGAAGCAGTTACAGGGCTCAAACCATTTGCAAAAATATTATCTAAATTTTTAATTACAGTTTTATCCTCAAATTTAATTGGTGCTAATTCTTCTAATTTTGCTGTCCCAGTATTTGAAGAGCTAGAACTAATAAGTGTCTTTGCCCCTGCAGCAAAATCCTGTGGCCTACTGAGTAAAAAACTCATTCCTTTGGAGGCACTACTAGGTACAATAGAGAATTCATCACCATCAAGTGGATTACCAAAAAAGGAGATTTTAAAACCTTCTGCATCAATAGTTTGATTTCCTGAAATTGGTATTTTCAAATCATCAGAGGTTAATTTCCATAATTCTTCATTTTCATGATATATAACTTTATATTCAGAACTTTTAACCTTTACCGGGTCTGTTACAAAAACTGCAATCCCTACAGATGATCTATTGGTAGGATTTTCAACAGCTGAAAGGCTTGAAACAGTAAACATTTGTTTTCCTATTGTTCCATCAAGATCTAAACCTGATTGATTAACTTCGTTGAATTTCTGTGAAACTAAGATTGCTAAATTATCAACCTCTTTTTGTGTGTCGTCTATTAACGCATAAGAATCAACCATTCCACTTATAATTCCCGCTTGAATTTGATTTGTTGCAATTTGGTTAATTCCAACAACAGGCTGAAGCCTTGCTCCTTGATTAACTACATCAATTTGTGTAGTGGTATCATTACCTTTAGTTGGTTCTGCATCTGCAGTTACAATTATTGGACCCGAACCTGTTTTTCCTAACCTTACTTCAGCTTCACCTTTTTCTCCGTAATTTACAGTTATCTGACTTAATTCAGCCAACTGACCTAAAAGCAAATCTCTCTGATCCAATAACGCATTAGAACCACCTGTTGCAACACCAGAGGCAAGAATTTTTGCATTAACGTTAGATACTTGGTCTGTTAGCAAGTTAACTGAGGTCACAGCATTTTTTACCTTATCTAAAATTTGTTTCTTTTCATTCTCTAATCTCTCTGCATATAAGTTAAATTGTGCTGCGAGATCTTTACCTTTCTCGATTGCAACAATCCTTGACGCTTGATCATCTGGATAAGCAGCTATATCTTGAAGTGAATTAAAGAAATCTCCAATGGAAGAACTTAAATTAGTATCACTTGGAAGAAGTAAATTCTCTAAATCTCTTACTTCATCAGAAAATGTATCAGCCTTTTTAAAAGATGACGATGCTTGACGTGCTTTGTCAATTAAAAACTCATCAAATGCTCTTCTTATTTGCTCAACTCGAACCCCTAAACCTGTTTGATCTGATATCTCTGTTACACCACCTCCAGCTCCAGTAACCTCGTTTAAAGATACATCTCTTTTTTTATATCCATCAGTATTTACATTGGCAATGTTTTGACCAGTTACTGCTAAAGACTGTCTGTATGCCTGTAGACCACTTTTTCCTATGTCAAATAAACTTGGCATTAGTTTTTATTTCTTCCCGAATTGTCTAATCAAGGCTTCAGCAATTCCAAAACTTTGATTTTTTGATAACGTTTTTGCATACTCTTGGTCTAAAAGTGATTGGTAAGTTTCACTACCTTGATTAGAGAATAGATTTTCAGAAAGTTTTGCCTGCCTTGCACTTTTGAGTATCTGATATACGAAAAGTGATTCAAACTCTTGAGCAACATCTTCAAGTTTTGTTTGGTCACCTATGCTATTAATTTTCTTGGATTGAATACTATCGTTTAAATTTATCTTTATTTTATCAATAGGGTTGCTGTCCATAATATACCCATATAATTAAATTATTATAAGTTCAGCTCTAAGTGAGCCTGCTTCTCTAAGAGCTTCGAGAATGGCAACCATGTCCGTTGCTGTTGTTCCCGTCTCATTTAAAGCATCTACCAAAGTTTGTAACTCTATTCCTGGATCAAAAACAAATGCTCTAGCTGGCTCCTCTTCAACATCGATTTGAGTATCTGCTGCTGTTGTAGCTGCAGTACCCGACACTGTTGCTGAAGTACCTACTACAGTACCTGTTCCCTCTGATAAAAGTTTTGTGTCTTCCTGTATTTTTACCGACAAGCTACCGTGTGCTACAGCTGCTGGAGAAATTCTTACATCACCTCCTATTACAACTGTTCCTGTCCTAGAATTTACAACAACCTTTGCTTTTGGTGTAACTGGTTCAAAATTAATATTTTCTAGAAGTCCAATAAATGATACTTTTTGAGAGGGGTTTTGAGGTGTCCTGACTCTAATAGAAGTTGAATCCATAGGAACTGCAACCTCTGGACCAAATGTTTCATTAATTGTATTTGCAATTCTATTTGCTTGAGAGAAGTCCGCCTGATGCAAGTTCAATACTATATTGTCTTTTTCCAAAAAAGTATTTTCAACTAATTTTTCAACCGTTGCTCCGCCTGGAATTCTTCCAACAGTTGGTGTTCCTTGGATTGTTGTTGAACCGTCAGCGCCCTCAACTCCTAAACCGCCAACAACTAAATTTCCTTGGGCAATTGCGTAAACCTCTCCATCAGCACCCTTAAGACCTGTCATTAATAGGGTTCCACCTTTTAAAGATTTTGCCTTGCCAATTGTCGAAACTGTTACATCTATTGTTTGACCTGGTTTTGCAAATGCAGGTAAATTTGCAGTTACCATTACATTTGCAGAGTTAGTTGCATCAATATCTGCTGTATTTGCGATAACTCCAAACTGTGAAATCATTGCAGCAATGCTTTGTTTTGTTAAATTTACACTTCCATCACCCGTTTTGGCTAGGCCAATAACTAATCCATACCCAACTAATTGATTCGATCTAACACCTGCAAGAGATGCCATATCCTTTATTCTATCGGCGTAAGAAAACTGATTAGTCAGTAAAATAAGAAATGTTATAATTGTTAATAATTTTTTCATAATTTTCTAAAATGGCGATATATATGCGAAATATCTACTTAACCAACCTTTGGTTACACTATCGTTCATATCACCAGTTCCTGTATAAGAAATTTGAGCATCAGCAACCTTAGTTGAAGATACAGTATTTGATGATGATATATCATCTGGTCTAACAACACCTGCTAATCTTATGTACTCAGTTCCACTGTTATACATCAATTTTCTTTGACCTTTAACTTCGAGATTTCCATTTGGGTAAACTCTTACTATTGTAACTGAAATTGTTCCAGTTAAACTATTAGATTGAGCAGCAGTTCCTGAACCAGTAAATGCCTGAGTTGTTCCACCTACTAGATTGTCTTCTTTAACCCCACCAGGAAAAAATAGCTTTGAAAGTAATGAAGAAGGACCAAATAAAGCTTCTGGTAGATCAAATCCGTAACTATCACTTTTAGATGTCGTTTCTGTTCCAGAATTTGCTGCAGTCATGGTTTCTTCTAAAGTAATTGTAATAATATCTCCAACTCTGTTAGCTCTTCTATCAGAGGCAAAAAGTCCACCATCTCCACCGTAAACTGCACCTTCAGTAGCTTTGTTGGTGTTTTCAAAGTTTGAGAAATCAGGTTGTATACTTTTAAACTCTTCCCCTATCTGGTCCTGCATATATGTTGCACAACTTTGAATGCTAAACAAAAAAATTATAAAAATAAATCTCATCTTAGATCCTATAAATTATTACTTACAAATCTCAACATTTCATCTACAGATGTTATAGCTTTAGAATTAACTTCATAAGCTCTTTGAGTTTCAATCATATCCACTAGTTCTTGAACAACATTTACATTTGAACTTTCAAGAGCTCCTTGAATTATTTTACCAAAGCCAGCAGCAAATGGGTTTTCTATAACTGGTGGGCCACTTGATGTTGTTTCTACATAAAAATTCTCGCCAATTGGTTGTAATCCGGTTCTATTCTGAAAGTCAGCTAACTGAAGCTGGCCTACTTCCTGTGCTTCAACCTGTTCAGGAATTTGCACCGAAACAATACCATCAGCTGATACGTTTATCTTTGTAGCCTCTGCAGGTATGGCAATCTCAGGCTGGATAATAAATCCACTGTTAGTAGTGAGTATCCCTTCATTATTTCTAGAAAAAGCACCGTTTCGAGTGTAAACAACTTGTCCGTCAGGTAGTAAAACTTGAAAAAAACCACCACCATCAATAGCTAGATCTAGAGAATTATCAGTTGAAACAATACTTCCTTGTGAATGCAATTTATTTGAATTGACAATATTTACTCCAGTTCCTACAGAAAAACCTGATGTGAGTTCTGTATCAACTGATGTCTGAGCACCACTACTTCTGATAATTTGATAGAGTAGAGACTCAAAGTTTGCACGGTCTCTTTTAAATCCATTGGTGTTAACGTTTGCAAGGTTATTTGAGATAACTTGCATTCTCACTTGTTGTGCATTAAGACCAGTTTTTGCTACATGCATTGCATTTATTGTCATTATAATCCTCTTTCTAGCTTAAGTTTGATATGCATCGTGCAAACACCATGCCACTAAATCATATAGTTTTTTTAATATTTATAATTTGGGATATTGATTGAAGAAGTTAGAAAATATTCACGTGCATTTTATTTGAGTAATTTATTAGGATCTATAAATTGAAAAAACTCAGC
>MDTB01026077.1_pt1 | contig 10044 bp, 8 predicted proteins | sample 811161 | NCBI WGS metagenome assembly MDTB01 (sample SAMN05326650, study PRJNA326480) | marine metagenome | isolation source: seawater | place: Mediterranean Sea | collected 2009
AAACTTTATGAAGCTTTATTATCTCGTGAAGATGTGGTGAAAGCTGAAGACCTTGGAAATTATTTTAGAGTTCCTTCTGATAAAAGGGATTTAAATTACGGTAAGTTTATTGAGTCAGGTGAAATGAAAATTTCCAACAGTGAAGATTATAATTCTCATAATACAGAAAGACTTGACGTTGATGGCATGAAAGAGTTGCTAAAAAAGCTTCCTCTAATTAAAAATATTTCAAATAATCTGCCTCATTAATGTTTCTATTTTGATGAAAGTATTAGTAACAGGTGCCGAGGGTTTTATTGGCAAAAATCTGGTTATCAGATTAGGTGAGCAATCTAATTTTGAAGTTTTAAAATTTATTCGTGGTGATTCTGAGGATACTTTAAGAACTAAACTGATTGATGCTGAAGCTGTAATTCATCTTGCCGGGGAAAATAGACCAAAAAACTCAAATGATTATAAAGTTGGAAATACTAAACTTACTGAAAAAATCTGTGAGTTATTAGTTGAGCTAGATCATAAAATACCGATTTTATTTTCTTCCTCAATTAAGGCAACTTTGAAAAATGACTATGGGATTAGTAAGAGATCAGCTGAAAAAGCTATTGAAAACTACTCTAAATTAAAAGGCAATTCCGCTGCTATATATCGGTTACCTGGGGTATTTGGTAAATGGTGTAAGCCTAACTACAATTCGGTAGTGGCAACATTTTGCCACAACACTGCGCATGGCTTACCTATCAAGGTTGAAGATCCAAATTACTTAATAAAGCTAGTTTTCATTGATGATGTTATTGATTCATTCCTAGGATGGCTGAAAGGCCCTTTTAATTTTGGGCTAGTTCGAAAAACTATCTTTCCTGAATATGAAATTAATCTTGGAGAGTTAGCAAAACTCATAGAAGATTTTCCATATTCTCGTGAAAGCTTAATTTCAGAAAAGGTGGGCTCTGGATTCTTACGAGCATTATATTCAACTTATATTAGCTATCTTCCACCTGGTAAATTTAAATATACTATTCCAAGCCATCAAGATGATCGAGGAGTATTTGTGGAAATGTTAAAGACGAAAGATTCTGGGCAGTTTTCATTTTTTACAGCTCATCCTGGAATTACTAGAGGAAGACATTATCATCATACAAAGACAGAGAAATTTTTGGTGATCAAAGGAAGTGCTCGTTTTAGGTTCCGTCACATAATTACAGATGAAGAACTCACTATTGATACATCTGGTGATAAACCAACAATTGTTGAAACTATTCCTGGATGGAGCCACGATATTACGAATCATGGAGATGAAGAACTAATTGTAATGCTCTGGGCTAACGAAATTTTTGATAAAGATCATCCTGACACCATAGCGAGAGAAATAGAAAATGAAAAAACTTAAAGTCTATACCGTAGTTGGTACAAGGCCAGAAATTATTAGACTTTCAAGAGTCATGGCTGTTCTTGATGAATACTGCGAACATACTGTTATTCATACTGGGCAGAATTATGATTATGAGTTAAATCAAATTTTCTTTGATGACCTAGAACTTCGTAAGCCAGATCACTTTTTAAATGCAGCTGGTTCAAATGCAGCCGAGACAATCGGAAATGTTATTATCGCAGTTGATAAGTTGTTTGCTGAAGATACTCCTGACGCTTTATTGATACTTGGAGATACTAACAGTTGTATGGCTGCAATATCGGCTAAGCGGCGTAAAATCCCAATCTTTCACATGGAAGCTGGTAATCGTTGTTTTGATATGCGTGTTCCTGAAGAAATAAATAGAAAAATCGTAGACCACACCGCAGATATTAACTTAACTTATAGCTCAATCGCCCGAGAGTATTTGCTACGTGAAGGTTTGTCGCCGGATATGATTATAAAAACAGGTAGCCCTATGTTTGAAGTATTAAATCATTATCGAAAGAAAATTGATTCTTCAGATATTTTATCCAAACTTAATTTAAAATCTGGTCAGTATTTTCTGGTGAGCGCTCATAGAGAAGAAAATATTGATTCTGATAAAAATTTTAATACCCTTGTTGATACTCTAAATTATATTACTGAATATTTCGATCTACCAATCGTAGTATCTACACATCCAAGAACAGAAAAAAGGATTGAAGGATCTGGTTTGATACTTAGAGATCAAATTAGGCTCTCAAAGCCACTTGGCTTCTCTGACTACAATAAACTTCAATTAATGGCTAAGGCAACTCTCTCTGATAGCGGGACTATCAATGAGGAATCATCTATCATGAATTTTCCTGCTCTAAATATTCGTGAAGCACATGAGCGACCTGAAGGGATGGAAGAAGCCGCTGTAATGATGGTTGGTTTAGAAATTGACCGTATTATGCAAGGGCTAAAAATACTGGAAAAACAAACACCTGGTGAAACAAGAATTCTAGATCCAGTTCAAGATTATAGCGTTGGAAATGTTTCTCAAAAGGTAGTCAGAATAATACATAGTTATGTGGATTACATTAATCGCATAGTTTGGAGGGAATGTTAATTTACTCTTGTATAGCATTTATAGATAAAACAGATCTGCAAGTCTTAAATGTAAATTAATAAAACCAAAAAGTTATGCTGTCAATATCTGTATGATGTAAATTCTTATTATCTTAAAAGCTTGATAAATTGCCTAAGCGAATATTATTAATAACTCAATGGTTCAATCCTGAACCAACTTTTAAGGGCATTCTGTTTGCAAAGGAATTAGTTTTGCGGGGCTTTGAGGTTGAGGTAATTACAGGCTTCCCAAATTATCCAGGAGGAACTTTATATGATGGATACCGTATAAAAATATTTCAAAGAGAAGTAATTAGTGGTGTATGTGTGGCGAGAGTTCCACTCTTTCCTAGCCATGATAAAAGCAAGTTGGGAAGAGTTTTGAATTACTTGAGCTTTGCTTTTTCATCCTTGATATATGGACTTTTTTTTACTAAAAAAGCTAATGTCATATACGCTTATCAACCTCCATTGACAGTAGCAATTTCAGCATCATTGATTGGTCTATTTCGCCGAATGCCGTTAGTTTTGGATATTCAAGATATGTGGCCTGATACGTTAAGAGCTACTGGCATGATAACCAATTCATTATTATTGAATTTTATATCTAAGATCTGTAACTTAACTTATTCTTTCACAGAAAAAATTGTTGTCTTATCCTCGGGATTCAAAAATTTATTGATAGAAAGAGGAGTTGCTAGTGAAAAGATTGAGACTATCTACAATTGGGCTGATGAAGATGTACTTAGAACCACAATTAATGATATTCCAAAAGAATTACAGAGTATCGAGGGTTTTAAAATTTTGTTTGCAGGAAACGTAGGTCAAGCTCAAGGACTTGATGTAATTCTTGATGCAGCGTTATTACTAAAGGATGAAATAAAAAAACCTCATTTTTTAATTTTAGGTCATGGGCTAAAACTTAATGATTTAAAAAAAAGGGCAAATGACTTAAATCTCAACAATGTTCACTTCCTTCCCGCTGTTGAGATGGACAAAGTTGGTGGTTATTTAGGCAATGCAGATGCTCTTTTGATTCATTTAAATTCTGATCCCCTATTTAAGATTACCATTCCTGGGAAGACTCAGGCTTACATGGCTATAGGTAAGCCAATTATTATGGGTGTTAGCGGTGAAGCCTCAAACCTTGTCTCTAGAGCAGAATGTGGTGTTTGTTTTGAGCCTGAGAATCCTATCGCTCTTGCCAAAGCAGTACAGAGTTTTATGGCATTAGATCAAGCTGATCTCCAAAAGCTTGGGAGAAATGCTGAGAGATTCTATAATGAAAATCTCTCACTGAAAGCAGGTGTTAGTTCTTTTGAGAAAGTTTTTAACGAAGTCATTGACAAGGAAATAAAGTGAAACTTCGTCATGGAAAATCAATTGAGTTTAAATAGAAAAGTACCATGAAAAAGCAGTTTTTTGTGTCTTTTATGGATCAAGCGAGACTTATTTTTGGAGATGATTTTATTCCTTTACATAGACCTATTTTTCAAGGCAATGAGAGGCAGTATTTGCTTGATTGTATCGATTCTAATTTTGTTTCCTCTGTTGGAGAAAGGGTTGGTGAATTTGAGAAAAGAATAGCAGAATTTACAGGATCAAAGCATGCAATAGCTACTGTAAATGGAACCGCAGCGCTTCATGTTGCAATTGAGCTTTCAGGAGTTAAGCCTGGAGATGAGGTGATATCTCAAGCCCTAACTTTTATTGCTACTTGTAATGCTATTACTTACGCTGGAGCTAAACCAGTTTTCATTGATGTTGACCTTGCTACGATGGGGATGAGTCCTAATGCACTTCAAGCTTTTCTTGAATCTAGCGCAGAAAGAAGAGTAGATGGTACATTTAATAAAATTTCCGGAAATAAAATATCTGCATGCGTTCCTATGCATACTTTTGGATTTCCTTGCAGAATAGAAGAAATTACTGAGATTTGTGCTGAATGGAACATTGCTTTGATAGAAGATGCTGCCGAGTCCTTGGGAAGCTTTGTTGGAGGAAACCACACTGGAACTTTCGGATCAATGGCAACTCTAAGTTTTAATGGGAATAAAGTTATCACAACAGGAGGTGGAGGTATGATAATCACCGATAATCCTAAGATTGCAAGTCACGCAAAACATATAACTACTACCGCAAAGGTTCCTCATACTTATGAGTTTTTACACGATGAGATAGGTTATAACTATCGTATGCCTAATCTAAACGCAGCCTTAGGTTGTGCTCAAATGGAAAGATTGGAAGAATTTTTAATCATAAAAAAAGATTTATCTTCCCAATGGCATGAATTTTTCAATAAAATGGGTATTGATTTTGTTAAGGCTGAAAAAGGAAGTAAAGCAAATCATTGGCTTAATACGATAATTTTAAACTCTAGAGAAGATCGTGATGAATTCCTTAAGGTCACCAATGATAATAATATTATGACGCGTCCAATTTGGACATTAATGTCTAAACTTCCAATGTTTGAGCAATGTCAAACAGACGGCCTTAAAAACTCTCTTTGGTTGCAGGATCGAGTAGTGAACATTCCTTCAAGCGTACCTAATGGATCTTTAAAAAGACAGGATAAATAATCATTAACATGGACATATTGAAGCTGATTGGTCGTACCTCAAGATTGTTTGATGAAGACTTAACAATTTGTAAGGAAGAGATAGAGTCATTAGTCTCAACTAGTCGTTTTTTAGTCATTGGCGGTGCAGGTTCTACAGGTCAAGCTGTTACACGTGAAATATTCAAAAGGAATCCGCTTGCTCTTCACGTTGTTGATATAAGTGAAAACAATATGGTTGAGCTTGTAAGAGATATTAGAAGTACTCTTGGTTATATTCAGGGAGACTTTCGTACTTTTGCCATTGATTGCGGCGGTAAAGAATATAAAGCCCTCATGAATGCTGGTAACCGATATAACTATGTTCTTAACCTTTCAGCATTGAAACACGTTCGAAGTGAAAAGGATCCTTTCACCTTAATGCGACTTATTGAGGTCAATATACTAAACACTATTGATACAGTTAAAATGTCAATAGAGCAGGGTGCCGAAAAGTACTTTTGCGTATCAACTGATAAAGCAGCAAACCCAGTGAGCATGATGGGAGCAAGTAAACGAATCATGGAAATGTTTTTAATGCGTGAAAGTGAAAAGATAGACATTTCTACAGCTAGATTTGCTAACGTAGCATTTTCTGATGGTTCTCTTTTACATGGCTTCAATCAACGATTTTCTAAAAAACAACCAATTTCAGCTCCCAATGATATAAGACGTTATTTTGTTACTCCTCAAGAGTCTGGTGAACTTTGTCTTATGTCATGTTTGCTTGGCGAAAATAGAGATATCTTTTTCCCAAAATTAAGTGAACAGCTTCATTTAACTACTTTTTCAGATATAGCTGAGCGTTACTTAGAAAACCTTGGGTATGAACCTTTTCATTGCTCTTCAGAGGAGGAGGCAAGAGAACGATCTTATGAATTGATATCATCTAAGCGTTGGCCTTGTTACTTCTTTAAAACCGACACTGCAGGCGAAAAAGATTTTGAAGAATTTTTTACCGACAAAGAAATTTTGGACATGGATAGATTTAAGAATTTAGGGGTGATTAAAAACGAAGCAAACTTCGATCCAGATAAGCTGGATTATTTTTTAGAAGTGATTCGTGAGCTCCGTGCTCAAACAATATGGGAAAAGACACTTATAGTTGATTTATTTAATAAGATGATTCCTAACTTTAACCACATAGAGACCGGTAAATACTTGGATGAGAAAATGTAGATATGCAAAGGTGCTTTGATATTATCTTTTCGGCTATTGCGCTGGCTTTACTCTCGCCTTTTTTGTTGCCTTTGATGCTTCTTTTGCGAGTGACAGGAGAGGGAGAAATTTTCTTCCCTCAGGATCGTGTCGGGCGAGGAGGTAAAGATTTCAAGCTCTATAAATTTGCAACTATGCTGAAAGATAGCCCCAAAATGGGTACAGGCACTGTCACTGTCAAAAATGACCCGCGCGTACTGCCAGTAGGAGTATTTCTTCGTAAAACAAAAATCAATGAGTTGCCCCAGCTTATTAATATATTTAAAGGTGACATGAGTGTTATTGGACCTAGACCACAAACGCAGCGTTGTTTTGATGCTTTCCCTGAGTTGGCTCAGAACGATATCTCAAAGGTAAGACCTGGACTGTCTGGTATAGGCTCGGTTGTTTTTAGAAGCGAAGAGGATATGATGCATGCAAATGCAAACCCCGACCGACTATATAATGATGTGATAATGCTTTATAAGGGTAAGTTGGAGAGTTGGTATGTTCGGAATAACTCAGTGTGGAATTACTTGTTATTAATTTTTCTCACAATCCTTGTGATGCTTACTGGTTCTACTCGTTTAATTTTTCAGTGCTTCACGTCATTGCCGCGACCTCCTAAGAATCTGAGTTCTTTTATTGCTAGTGACTATTATGAGTGATGTGTTATTGACTTATGGGTGGGTAAGATCATCATATAGCGCTCTTAGAAATTTTAAAAAGCATGGTTTGAAGGTCGTTGTATCAGATAGTTCCAATATTGGGATGAGTCAATTTTCTAGGTTTTCTTCAGGATTTGAAAAATATACCTCACATTATGAAGATGAGAATAAGTTTATTTCCGATATCCTAAATATTTGTTCATCCAAAAAAATAAAACTCATTCTACCATCACATAATGAAACAGAGATAATAGCTCGTCATAGGCACAAGTTTTCTAAAGATTTAGTAACAATGATTCCTGATGAATCTCATTGCCGAATGTTCAATAACAAATCTGATGCTTACGATTATGTCTCAAATATCGGTGTTCCCGTCCCTTACAGAATCAAGTACACGAACCCAAATTCAGTCTCACAGTTGTTGAAGACTAAAAGTGTTGAAAAAACAGTTATAAAACTACTAATGGGTAATAGCAGTAAAGGAGTTTTTTATGGGGAAAATCCCAAGCATGCTCAAAGTATTGTCAAAGAACTAATCGAAAAATATAAATTGATACCAAATCGTTATCCGCAGATTGAGGAGTATGTCGAGGGGCAAGGTTATGGATGCTCTGTTTTATATGATAATGGAACAACTATAGCTCATTTTACTCATAGAAGGCTTAGAGATAAGGTTGATTCTGGAGGAACGAGTACCTTTAGAGAGGCTGCTGTCCATGAGGGCATTGAAGCTGCAACAAAATCTATATTTGATTCTCTAGGCTGGAACGGATTAGCCATGTGTGAATTTAAAGTGTGCCCTAAAACAGATAGATTTTGGTTTATAGAGGTAAATCCAAGAATGTGGGGCTCAATTTCTTTGGCTATTGAGTCAGGAGTACATTTCCCTTATTTGGCATGGCTTTGTGCGACTCAGGGTTCTAGTCAAGCTATTGATTATCATTCATCGACTAAGACTAATTTAAATTGGAAGGCCCGCTGGCTGTTGGGAGATATTTTTGTAGTGCTTAGTAAGTTGCTTAAATTAGAGTTTAAGGCAGTTTGGCAAATTTTAACAGAAGAAAAAGCTGATTCAATTGATGATTTCTTTTGGGATGATCCATTTGTATTTCTAGGAGAGGTACTGGCTTACTTAAAAAATATCATATCAAAGCGGAGTATCAACCCCTCAGAAAAGGGCATGCTAGGATGAGTACACAAGCACTTTATGATTTTGATGGAACAATAACCTCGAAAGATACCACTATTCTTCTTCTGGTTGCGCTTCTTAAATTGAGACCGTGGCGATTATCTGGGTTGATATGGTTTCTGTTAAGAATGATAGTCGCTAATAACGGTTTATCCAAGCAGGAACATAAGAACAATGCTATCGGATACCTGATAAAAGATTTGAGTGATATGCGTTTGAGCGGGGCATTGAAAGATTTCAGAAATAAAGTTAAGTTCCTGTATCGCCCATCAGTTTTGGCCACTATTGATCAAGCTATTCAAGATGGCTGCACAGTAGTAATTGTGACTGCGTCCCCGTCATTTGCCATTAGTGAATGCATGTCAGATCTGCCAGTTATAGTACTAGGCACCGAATTTGAAAAAGAAAAAAATATCTATACTGGTCTTATAAAAAGCAAGAACTGCTATGGTAAGGAGAAAGTAAATCGGATAAATGAATGGGCTAAATCGAACAAAATAATATTAAATGTACAATGTGCTTGGGGCGATCATTTTTCTGATTTTGATATGCTAAGCCTATCGGCAAAGCGCTACTGGATAGGGGGAAAGCAATTGCAAACATTAGTGATGAATCTCGACCCTGAGGCCAACTTTGTTTTTAAGGAACAATGATTAGCTATGACTGATGAGAGATTGTTTAGCTTGCATTAAGATGCAAGAACTAATGATTAATATATCCTTCCTTAGATAATTAATAATGGCCCAATCCCTCCACCAACCCCCTCTGAGAATTATTCTTTCAAGCGGCTCAGATTCTTCTGCATCAAATACACCATTACATTCTCTTCCCGTTAATGTCCACCTCAATCCTGAATTCCATTTCTTCGCGAAAACTTAATCAACTGCGCTAGATCGTTCAGGTCAACAAATAACAAACTAAGCCAGAGTGTTTGTCCTGCGATGAATACCCTTATCATCGATAAAGAAAACTAGTAATATCATCTTAAAACTTATAAAAATCCTTCTTTTGATTATCTTTAAAAAAACTCAGCTGTATATCAAATGAAAAAAATTAATAAGATAGTAATCCCTGTAGCTGGTTTAGGCACCAGGATGCTTCCAGCAACAAAGGCAATTCCAAAAGAAATGCTTCCAGTGCTGAATAAGCCTATCATTCAATACATCGTCGAAGAGGCAATTTATGCAGGATTTAAAGAAATTATTTTGGTGACGCATTCAAGTAAGTATTCCATTGAAAATCACTTTGATAAAAGTTTTGAATTAGAAGCAACTCTAGAAAAAAGAGTAAAAAGAGGAATGTTGAAAGAAATACAAGCTATATCAAAATTGAACATTTCTATTCAAAGTATCCGGCAAGGCGAAGCTAAGGGTCTGGGGCATGCAGTTCTTTGTGCAAAAAGATTAATAGGTAAAGAGCCCTTTGCAGTCATTTTGCCAGACATGCTCATTAGCAAAGAAAATGGAAATGCTGGAGATTCTCTTAAAGAGATGAAATTAAACTTCGAAAAGAATGAGATTTCATCCATTCTTCTTGGTGAAGCTAAAAAAGAGGATATCCCAAAATATGGAATTGCTCAGATAAAAAAGAATTCTAAATTTCCTGGACTTGGATTTGTTGAAAAAATTATTGAAAAGCCTTCAATAAAAAAAGCTCCGTCTAATTTATATGCATCAGGAAGATATATATTTAAAAATGATTTCATTAAATATCTTTCTGAAGTTAAGCCCGATAAATCAAATGAAATTCAGTTAACAGACGCGATAGGAGATTACATTAAAGATAATAATAAAGTTAGCGCTTATCTTTCGGAAGGACGTATATTTGATTGCGGTGCAAATGTTGGTTATATTTTAGCTAATTTAGATTTTGCAATGAAGGATCCTTTAAT
>MDTB01114375.1_pt1 | contig 10044 bp, 8 predicted proteins | sample 811161 | NCBI WGS metagenome assembly MDTB01 (sample SAMN05326650, study PRJNA326480) | marine metagenome | isolation source: seawater | place: Mediterranean Sea | collected 2009
ATCCTTTTAAAGTAAAATAAAAATCTTTTAACGATAACTTTTGGGCGTTAAAACTATGCGAACGAATTGTTTGATGTGAACGAAAACTTTGTAAATGAACAATAGATTGGTTGATAAGATTCGTTAGTTTTATGTCTGGTAGTTGAATGTCTGTTATGTTTTCCTGAGGAAGTGTGTTTTTTTGCAGAATCTGCTGTTGTATGGAATCGAAGGTTTTTTTGCTTAATAGCTCAATATGGTCATCAAGTTGCTTTTTTTGCAAAGGGGGGAGTATTTTCGATCCTAGCTTGGAGAGTTGTCCTTTAGCGTTCGTTGGAAGTTTAAAGCTTATGGTTTTGGTTTCATTAGCAGGTATTTCTAAATGATACTCGATGTAAGATGAGCCCATTCCTTTTTTACAGTGTCTTGAAAGAATCATTTCCCATTTTCCGTAACAATTAGAGATGTCGCCATCTTCATGGTTTAAGCAAACAACATTTGATGGTTTTTGATCTAGTACTATTCCCAATTTTCTATTTACGATCATTGCATTGTTTGTTAAATAACTTAAGTCATGGATGGGCGAAACCCCTTCTGGATTATAAGGACGAATTGCCAATAAAAGAGAGAGTTTGAGAGCGGTTGATGAGGTGTTTTGTACGGTGACTTTATTGAAAAGTGCCTGTTGAGAACCGGATAGCACAGAGAAGATTGATTGCTGTTCAAGTTTAATTTCATTAAGAGAGTAGTGTGTTGATAGTTCCTTTTTTTGAGGATCAAAGGATTGTGTTATTGATTTAAGTTGGGAAGGTGAAATGACTTTAGAAGAGTTGGCCATCCAAATTTCTACGGACCAGCCTTTTTCAAGTGGAGTAAGTAATCCTTGGGGATCAATGATAGCCATTTCTCGAACGCCAGGTTCACTTAATGCGGTCCAGTTTCGTTGTGTATGGTTAAGAAATAGGGGCATTCCCGATGAACTTCCGCTTGGGGAGTCTATGTTCAGTTGATCATGAACCCATGACGGCCAAATAGCGTTATGATTGGGCAATATTACTTTTCCGTTGAGTAGTCCTTGTTTAACTTCGTTTTCATAAGCAGAACCTAAGCTGGCTTCATGTGCAGGGATACATTTTTTTAATGCATTTAATCCTAAAAAAGAGTGCTGATTTTCTTCTAACTCCTGTTTGTTTTTCTTAAATATCCGTGTTCTTTTCATACCTATTAGTTTACCATTATTGATTAGTGTTGGTAACCGTTCTTTTTTCGTAATTTGTTTTTTTATGTAAGCTACTTGTTCTCTGATTCTTCGTTTTTAGGTTTAGACTGAATGATGAGTGTTAGTATCCTTTTTTTACTGACTTCTTTTACTTTGATCAATAATGATTCGTAAACCAGTTGTTCTCCTTTTTTAGGAAATTTGCCTAATTCGTTTAGAACCATTCCGCCGACAGTATCATAGTCGTCGTTTTCAGGGAAATCTCTTTCTAAAAAATCGCCCAATTCTTTCATGTTTACGATGGCCGACACTTCATAAGTATGTGTATCAATTTCACGAATATGATGGTCATCGCTGGTATCATATTCATCGTGAATTTCTCCGATGATTTCTTCTATAATGTCTTCTAAAGTTGCAATTCCGGCCATTCCCCCATATTCATCTACGACGATAGCTAGATGAAACTTCGCGACTTTCATTTGGTGAAGAAGGGACTCAATGGTTTTTGATTCGGGTATAAAAATAGGGTCTCTCATGAACTTTCTTAATGGTTCTTTAGAGTTTTCTTTTGTTACGCTAAGTAAATCTTTAGCATAAATAATTCCTATAATATTATCTATTTTTTCTTCAAAAACAGGGATTCTAGAGTGGCCTTTATCCATAATGAGATGAATGGCATCTTGTATAGAAGCGCACACATCAATGCAAATGGTATCGGTTCGAGGTGTCATGATTTCTCTTACAACAGTATCTGAAAACTCAAAAATGCTTGTTAACATTTCTTTTTTATCTTTTTCTAGTAGACCTTCTTCACTACCAACTTCTACCATTGCTTTCATTTCTTCTATAGTGATTTGCTTACTCTCGATATTGGTTTCTAGCTTTAAAAACTTGATGATTCCAAGGCTAAAAAACTCAAAGACGATGATGATTGGATACATGATTAGTATGGTTAATCTAATCGGTGCGGATAAGAGGCAAGCTAGTTTTTCAGGGTGTTTGAGTGCTATTGTTTTTGGGGTTATTTCTCCAAAAATGAGTAATAAAATTGTGATGACAGTTGTAATAATTGACATAGCGGCTGCTAAATTAGTGATACCATATCCAGAAAGGGCGTTTAGCAATACGGCTGTGGCAGTTGCTGAAGTCGCAACGTTTGCGATATTGTTTCCTATCAATATAGCGGTTAACAATCGCTTGGGATTAGAGTAAATCTTTTCAAATCGAGTTTTTAAAATATCATTGTCTTGAATAAACTGTCTAAGCTTTAATCGATTTATTGCAGTGAATGCTGTTTCAGATGAGGAAAAAAAAGCAGAAAGAAATAAAAAGAAGATGAAAGATATTAATATTAATAATGAATTATAGTCCAAAAATTATGCTCCTTTATCCAATAGAGTAACGATTCTCTCGAAAAAAATCAAATAGGCGATGATGAGGGATGTTAAAACAGAGAGTAGAACCGCTCCAGAAGCCACGTCTTTGATTGTTTTGGCTAATTTGGAATAGTCTTTCGTATATAAATCAACACAGTTCTCTATAGCGGTATTGATTGTCTCTGTCATTAAAACTGTCCCTATAGTTAGCGCGAGGATCATCCATTCAATTCTAGTAATGGATAAGTAGAGACCCGTTAATATGGTTATAATTGCAGCCAATAGATGGATCTGCATGTGTTTTTGGCTTTGAATAGTCTCAATAATTCCTAAAAAAGCGAGCTTTAATTTTTGAAAAAAGGACTGCTTTTTCATTCGCACTCACTCTTTCTGAGTTTTTCTAACAATTCATTTTCTTTGATGGTCATTTTTTCTTTTTCTTTATCGGTATAATCCGTAAAATCCAATAGATGTAAAAAACCATGGATAATTAATCGCTTGAGTTCGTCTTCAAATGTACATCCCCAGTCGATGGCATTTTCTTTTGCTCTTTCTGTGCATATGTAGATATCGCCTTCTATTTTTTCAACGGTCCCTAAGTTAAAGGTGATGATATCTGTGACATAATCGTGGTTTAAATATTGTTTATTAATATCTAGAATAACATCTTGTGTCACGAAGTTTATTTCTATGAATTCTTTGTCTAGATTCAGCTCTTTTGCTAACTGGGTACAAAAACTTGTAAAGTTAACTGTTGGAGGAAGGGTTTTGTTATCGTTAATACGAATATCAATCATTAATCGATTATCCTTTTTTGAATCGAGTCTGTTCAATGATTTGGGCGATTTCTTCTTGGTAATCGATTCGATTGTGGTAAACACTTTTAAATAGACTTAAGAAGCTTTTTCGTATTTTTTCAATTTCGTTTAGAGTTAAACCGGATTCATCTAATTGTTTGTCTTCGATACGGTCTTTGATGATTTTATCCATCATATTTTCTATTTTTGAAGGGGTTGGTTTTTCTAAAGATCTGACGGATGCTTCTAATGCATCAGCCAACATTAAAATGCCCGCTTCTTTGCTTTGCGGCTTAGGCCCAGGATATCTAAAATCTTCTTTGCTGGTGATACTTTCTTCTGTATCAGACTCTTGTAATGCTTGAGAATAGAAAAAAGAGACCAGGGTTGTTCCATGGTGCTCTAGCATGAAATCATGTAGTGCTTTTGGTAATTTGTATTTTTCTGCTATTTCAACACCATCTTTTGCGTGTGCCGCAATAATGATTTTACTCATCCGTGCGCCAATGGCATCATGTGGATTTTCGCCGCTAAATTGGTTTTCACTAAAAAATAAAGGACGTTTCATTTTGCCTATATCATGAAAATAGGCGCCAATTCTTGCTAAAATAGCATCTGCACCAATTTCTTCTGCCGCAGTTTCACATAAATTAGCAACCATGAGACTATGTTGGTACGTTCCAGGTGCTGTGACCATCAATTGTTTGAGTAATGGATGATTGATGTTTGCTTGTTCAAGTAAATTGAGTGAGGTTGTTATTTTAAATGTGTTTTCTATGTAAGGTAAAATGGCTAAGGTGATCATAGCCGAAAATAATCCATTTAAAAAACCTAATGCAGAGTTACTTAAATACCAGTTTAAGTCATTTACTTCTAGCATAAATCCGATGCCAATGACGATAATGACATTAAATAGTCCCACAATATTTCCAGATGAAATGAGTTCGGTTCGTTTAAATAACTTAATACAACCAAACGTTGCAATACAAGTAGATAAAAATAGATAGATTAAGAGGAATAAATCTCCTTTGTACATAATGGCAATGAAAATAGAGACAATTGTACCTGCGATCATAGCGACATTTGGTGTAAATAATAGTGATGTTGTCATTGCAACAATAGGAATAGGAATTAAAAACCGAAGACTACTGATGTATTTAAGGTCCTTAACATCAAATAAGAACCGTGCGATTAAGATAACAATAGCGCTTAAAATAAATAGTGACGCATAAACTGAAAATTGTGAATGTAAGCGTTTGTAAAAGAAAAACAGGAATCGTTCAAATAAAATAAACAGTAAGATACCGCAGATAAAAATACCAAAATAGTTCATGATATTGGCTTGTACACCATAAATATTGAGGGCTTTTAATATTTCGATATGATCTTTAGTGACGGTTTCTCCACTATAAATAATGGGTTGGCCTTCCTTGAAGATTGTTGTAAACGCTTGAATCGAATCAATTTCAGATTGAATTAATGCTTGAGTTTTGGCTTCATCAGTGACAAAGTTAGGTTGAATAAATTCTAAGATGACTTGGTTAACAAAAGAGTTAGTTGTTTTGCTAAGGCCTAGTATTTTGGTATTTTTATATACTTTTTGACGAAGAGATGTTCGTGATATTTTTTTGATCCCTTCCGAAAGAATTTGGTCCATGTTTTGAAGAATAATGTATTCAAGAGAGGCGTATGTTTTAGAGTCTAAGGTAGAAATGATGAGCCAGGTTCGCTTTGAAATAAACCTTAGCTCTTTTGGAATTGGTGTTGTTGGGTTTTTTTGCCGTTCACTAATATATTGCTTGGCTAATGTGAAAAAATTAACAATTTGAGCTCGAATATTTTTATTGATGTTTTCATCTATAGAATAAACAGGCTCAATTAAGCTCACTCTTCGTTTTCTTAAGTTTTCTGTTTTTAATTTATCTTTTTCCGTTTCAATCTCTATAAAACGGGGAGAAACAATTGTTTCTTCTACACTATCTCCAGATTCCAGACTGATGTTGTAGGGAATGTAGGTTGAAAAAACGATGAATGTTAAGAAGGATAGCCCAATTAACCCCAAAGTCCCATTAAAAACGCGTATTGAAAATAGTTTATTCAGTTGCGTCAATCCATTTAACATGTTCAAATGTCCTATACCAGGTCAATTGTCTTTTGGCGAATTGCCTAGTTCTTTTTTTTATACAGTCTATCATCTCTTCCTTTGTCGTGTCACCATCCAAGTAGCTGATTACTTCTTTATAGCCTATTCCTTGGAACCCTGGACTGGATTTGGGGAATTGATTGCTTAATGTCTGGACTTCTTCTATCAATCCTTTTTCAATCATTTGATCGACTCGTTTATTGATTCGATCATAAATCATCGATCGATTAGCAGAAATTCCGATACAGTTTGTGTCACTTCTCGGTATCTGATGTTGACGAGTTGAAATGGGGGTTCCTTTTTGATAAAAATAATCTAAGGCTTTGGCTAATCGACGGTGATTTTGATAAGGGATCTTTTGGGCACTATTAGGGTCGACTTGCTTAAGTTTTTCCCATAAAAAATGAGGGTCTTTTGAGCGGCTTTCTTCCAGAAGTGAATAGTACTGTTCAGAGGGGACTGATTCAGCTTCAAATTCATATTGATATAAAAATGCTTTGGTATAAAGTGCAGTACCACCACAAATAATCACCTGTTTTCCTCGATTTTGAATATCTGGAATCAGGACATTACACTGTTCTAAAAAACTGGCAACAGAGTAAGGTGTATCGGGAGTTTGAATATCAATGAGGTGGTGAGGGACTTCTTTTTGTTCTTCTTTAGATATCTTCGCGGTTCCAATATCCATACCTGTATAGACTTGAAATGCATCGGCAGAAATGATTTCAGCATTGATTTCTTTGGCTTTTTGGATAGCCAAACTAGATTTTCCAATTCCAGTGGCGCCAATAATCATTACGATTTCTTTTTTCATGATAGCTGAGTATACACTAGTCTATAACGACTGACCAAGGACTCCCTTTTTTTGACCGTAAACTTGCGTCTATGATCCTTTAAGGGTAGACTTCTTTTTATGAAAAATGATTTATTGCTAGATGTTGGGAATTCCTCTATCACAAGTGCTGTTTGGGATGGTGTGTCACTTGTCATTCTTGACCCAATCTCTCATCAATCATTGGAAGATTACTTTCGTGACTGTCGAGATACCTACGATCGTGTTTTTTTAGCTTCAGTTGTTCCCTCAGTGACAGAGAAGGCTGTATCGATTTTAGCTAACTGTCATGTGATTACTTATGATCATCTTTCTGATCTTCATGTGACTAGCGCGTTTCCAGACCAAATTGGTATTGATCGATTAATGGCGGCTTTAGGCGCTTATTGTCCTCAAAAATCGACTTTGGTGATTGATTCAGGGACGGCCTTAACCTTTTGTTATACGAATGCAAACGGAGGGTATGAGGGGGGATTAATTTTTCCCGGTATGAAAATAGCCTCACAGTCTTTAGCCGATTATACCGCGAAAATTCCTTTAATTGAGGTGTCTCCCCAATCAACTATTATCGGACAAACAACAAAAGATGCAGTTGAAGCTGGGTTGTATCATGGATATATCGCGTTAATTAATGGCATTATTCACCAATACAGAGCATTGGATTCATCGGTTTCTATTATTGGGACAGGTGGGGGATTAGAGGTTTTAAAAGATCGGTTGACGATTGATGCGTTTGATTCTGATTTGGTGATGAAGGGAATTCTTCGATATCGTCAGTCTTTGACGCCTTAGAATGAATTAAGCGGGTATTTGTAACCGCTTACCTAATTGTTCATATGTTTCGTTTAAGTTGTACATATGTTGGTATTGTAAAATCTGCTTGCCAATGAGTTTAAGTCTATCTTTAAAGGAGGGGCGTGTTTTAGGGTTTAAAAGTGGGGTATTGAAGGGTGCAATATCACGTCTTTGAACTTCAAATGCTAGGCTGATTCGGGGTTCATCTGCCCATTCAGAGCACCTTCCGCCCCAATGGATTATCGCTTGATTCCAACCTAAAAGAGACCCTTTTTTTGCAGGAATGGCGCGTATATCTTGAAGATTAGGGATTTGAAGATCGGGTTTATGTGGATAATTTGGATCTAAAGATGCTGGTAAAATAGAGATACAGCCATTTTCTGTAGTTGCATCACTTAGAGGGATCCATAATGTGAGGCTATTGGGTCGACCATCTTCTCGAATAACAGGAAATAATTTGTCTCTGTGTGGGGCCCATCCACTAGTGCCTTCTTTAGGATCGACTACCCATGCCCAAATATCGGGTAAGAGTGCATATTCATGATCCAAAAGCGTTTCAATGCTGTTTTGATGTTTTGATAAGAGATCCCAAAATTCGTCAAAGAGACTTGCAAATATAGGGAGCGCGCCGTTTTCATAGCATTGTTTCATGCACGCATATAAAGGAGCTGTTTCACTTTCTCGATGACAATCTTCGAATATAAAGTAACCATCTTTGATAAGTTTTCTTTCTTCTGATTTTAAGGTCTCTTTGGGTAAAGAGTCACTAGAATTTAGAGTGCCTTCATCTATAGAAATCGTTAATTTTGGAAATTGATTTAACCAGAACTTTGGATCTCTGATTTTCTCTTCGATTTTCGTTGGTTCAATTTCAAAGGGGGCCTTCTCAAACTTCATCGTATTGTTTTAAGTTTTAAAGAAACGTTGAGTTGTTTGTATGGAGTCAGGTGTTAATCTTGGGCCATAGGTTTGAATCACCTGAGCTGCAGCATAACAGGCCTTTTCTCCGGCGGTTTTAAAGTCCATTCCTTGGCATAAACCAGCTAAAAAAGTGCCTGCAAATAAATCCCCTGCACCTGTGGTATCTACTGCGTTGACTTCGGGTGAAGTGACTGTTATTAGAGACTGACCATCATATAGTAAAGCCCCTTCTTTTCCTTTGGTAATCGCAAAGGCTTTGCATAATGATTTAAAGGTTGTTACGATTTCATTCTCATCTGAGCTACCGCAAAACTCTTGGGCTTCTGCTTCATTGCAAAAAATGAGGTCAATTTTAGATCCAATCATTTCGTCAAAACTGGATTTGAAAAATTTCACCATATTGGGATCGGAGAGTGTGATAGCGGTTAAAACACCATGTTCTTCGGCTATTTTTTTAGCTTGGATGGCGGCTTCTTTTCCACTAGGGGAGGGTGCTAAATATCCTTCTATATATAAATATTGACTTTGTTTTAAAGCATTAAGATCGATATCTTTGATGGAAACGGTTTCTGTAATACCCAAGAAACTACACATGCTCCTATCTGCATCTGGGGTTACAAAAACAAAACAGGTTCCTGTTTTTCCATCGGGTAAGTTTGTTGATCCTAGTAACGAATCTGTACCGTTTTCTTGTAAATCTTGAGCATAAAATTGTCCTAGCTCGTCGTTAGCAACTTTGCAAGCATAAAACCCAGTACACCCTAATTGAATGGCACCAATCACGGTATTAGCTGCAGATCCACCACAGGCTCTTGACCTTATTTTTGGTTCAAATGCTGTTAGGAGATCGCTTCTTTTTGCATCATCAATGAGTTCAACAACTCCTTTTTCGATGCCTGCATCTGCTAGCTCTGATTCACTGAGTTGTATCTCAAGATCCACTAATGCATTTCCAATTCCAAAAATATCATATTGCTTTTTACTCATTTTTTCCCTCGTTCCATCTATTTATTATGCGCTTATGATTTTTCAAACGCTAGTATTGCGTCATAATCTCTGTCTGATAAATAGAGACCATTGTCTCGTTCTTTGACAGTTTTGTCTCGTTTCCAAGATCGGTCACATCGGGGGGCGTTACGTCTATCTTCAATTTGGATGTCTGTTCCAGAAACGAGTTCGATAGAAGAGACGCTAAAAAGGTCGGCTAAATCAGTTAAATCGAGTGAAAACTCTTGTGCGTCATTGCCAAGAATGAGGCCGCAATCAAGGCTGTTTTCTATGCCTTTTTCTTTCGCGTCTTCTAAGTGTTTAAGGATATCCGGGCGTTTGGCCATTACCTGATCCCAGTTTGGATCATAGTCTACCTTAATACTTAAAGGTTCTGCTAAATGGATGCTTTGTTCAGGGTACAAGCTTTGAAAGCCTTCATCACTGGTGTGGGGTAAGATGGGGCTTAAGAGGCGTAGCAAGATTTCTAATAAAACATGTAGGCATTGTTGTGCGCGTTGTCTTCTAGGACTATTTTTTTCATCGCAATATAATCGATCTTTCACAAGGCTACAATACAAAGATGAGAGATCACTATTGCAGAATTGATAGAGTGCTTGATGCGCTTCTTTGAATCGAAAGTCTTTATAAGCACTGAGACAGGTTTCTGATAAACCTTGTGCTTTACTTAAAATATAGGCTTCTGGTGTTTTAGGGTCTAATTCTTTGCAGAAAGTCGATAATGACTCTTGCGTGTAAGGAATGGCTTCATAGCCATCTAGATTACTGAGTAAAAATCTGAGGGTGTTTCTGACTTTCCTATAGGCATCACCGGCAATATCAAAGAAGCTGGTATCTACTTTGATGTCATTTTCATAAGAGAGTGAACTGACCCACCAGCGACAGACATCTGCTCCGTATTGTTTTAAGAGAGACTCAACTGTGAGGGCATTTCCTCCTGATTTACTCATTTTTTTACCGTCTTTATCTACCAT